>SNQW01000041.1_pt1 | contig 149168 bp, 139 predicted proteins | sample 2580511 | NCBI WGS metagenome assembly SNQW01 (sample SAMN10953775, study PRJNA522744) | food fermentation metagenome | isolation source: 8-hour incubation of native-enriched microbial consortia from nixtamalized... | place: Mexico | collected 2017-09-24
AGCGACCAGGCGGTTTTGTAGGTGACCCGGATCACCTTGCTCAGCCGCAGCGCCGAGATGCCATCAGGGAGCAGGAACAACTCCAGGGCCTGGAACCACTTCACCAAGGGGAGATGCGTTCCTTCAAAAATCGTGCCGACCAAAGGCGACGTTTGATGCTTGCACTTTCCGCACTCGAACAAAGGGATATGCCGGGAGGTCAGACGGCTGCACCGGGTGTGAGCGCAGCGCGGGCAGACAAAGCCGCTTGGCCACTTCATCGCGATCAGCGCCTCCATGCAGTCCTGCTCGCTGTTAAAACGGCTGCTGAATGGTTGAAGTTCCGTTCCCGCATTGATCTCCATGTTTACTCGCCCCCGAATCAAGAATATACGAACATAAGTTCCATTTATTTCATTATAGCAAACATACGTTCTCTTATCAAGCCGAAAATCTCACCTGAACCGCCTCATTTTTTCTTCATCTTTTTTGTTTTTTTCTTTTCTCTTTTTTTGGAACCCTTGTTCTAGCCCCCACCCCCTGATCCCTGAACGTAAGGGATAATCGTGCAAAGGCTGCAGGCGGGGACACCAAGGCAGGCACACCAAGATACGAACCTGACACGAAACCCTGTAGATTGTAGATAGCCCCTTCACCTGGCGTTGATTTGTGAAACTGCTCAAAGCGGCTAGGGTGCAAAAGGTAAAGGTCATGATAGCTGTAAATTTTTAACGTGTTCTGGAAGTGTAATGCTGGTATAATTAGCTTTTAGACGTTTCTTTTAATTATTTTGGAGGTGTTTGATATGCAAAAAAGCCAATTTCAATCCAACCAACGAACCGGAGTAAATCAAGATCAAAAAAGAAAAACGGTAAGCGGCCGCATGTTGCGGTATGGATTGTGATTAGCGAATAGGGAGTAGCGAATATTACCTTCTGGACCTGGAATGACGCGCCGCCTACCTGAAAGGCGGAATCCGTTTTGCATAACGTTAAAGCGGCAAAAGTATTTTATTTGATGAATTTTATTTCTTCGCTGGCAAACAGCACTATATTTACGACCTACAGCATCTATTACGTCACACAGCTGGGCCTGAATCCCTTTGAGCTGGTTCTGATCGGAACCGTATTGGAATTAACGGTGCTGATTTTTGAGGGGATTACCGGCGTGGTTGCCGATACATACAGCCGCAGACTGTCGGTCATTATCGGGATGTTCATTTTGGGCGCGGGGTTTACGTTTGAGGGCAGTATCATTTGGTTTCAGGGGCTCGGCCTGGCAATCCCGCTCGTCGTTTGGGTGATGCTGGCCCAGGTGGTGTTCGGTATCGGCCACACCTTTATCAGCGGGGCGGACAGCGCCTGGATTGTTGACGAGGCGGGGGAATCCGCTGCCGGGTCCATTTTTATTCGCGCCAAACGTGTGGCTCTGACAGCATCTCTGCTCGGAATTGGCGTGAGCGTGGGCCTTTCCGTGCTGGCTCCGAATTTGCCGTATATAGCGGGAGGCCTGATGTATGCTGTGCTCGGCCTGCTCCTGATCCGTAAGATGAAGGAGACGGGCTTTGTCCGGCCGCCGCGCAGCGGAAGAGTCTCTCATTTTCGAGAGATGACCCGGACCTGGAAAAGCGGGGCAAAGGTGGTCACCCGCAGTCCGCTATTGATGATCATCGTGTTCGTCACGTTGTTTAGCGGCGCGGCTTCGGAGGGTTATGACAGGCTATGGGAGATTCATTTGATCCGGGAAATCGGCTTTCCGGACCGAACGTTGCAGGCGGCCGTATGGTTTGGCCTGATCAGTGCGGCCTCCACGATTTTGGGAATGCTGGCGGTAGGCTTCATCGAGAAAAAGCTGAACATGAGCAGCGAGCGAACCGTGTCCGCGGCCTTATTTATGCTGACTTTCATTCGCGTTGCCGGCGTTTTCTCGCTTTTCCTGGCGACGGACTTTGTCTGGGCGCTGGTGTCCGTGCTGGCCGTAAGTGTAGTCGTTACCGTAAGCGAGCCGGTCTATGCGACATGGCTGAACATGAATCTGCGCAGCGATACCCGGGCCACGGTGCTGTCGATGGTCAGCCAGTCGGACGCGCTTGGCCAAACCGCGGGAGGGCCGGCCGTGGGCTGGATCGGAAACCGGTTCTCTATCCGAGCCTCCTTGTTAACAGCAGCAATATTGCTGCTTCCGATTTTGGGCGTGTTCGGCCGGATGCTGCGCAAGCGATAACGTAGCGATAAAAGTTAAAGGAGGCAGTTCCAAAAGGTCAGCTAGCTTGTGACCTTTGGGACTGCCTTCATCTCTTAAATACAGTGGGGGACATCCAGGTGTGTGATCCAGAAAACACCATATCAAAAACCGTTGATCTTGAAGAAAAGATCAACGGTTTTTGTGTATACTTAATCATAACCGGAACGAATAGGTAAGCAACTAAAGGAGATCCGCACGCAATGAAATCTGACCAAATAAAATTCCCGCTGGGATTTTGGGCGGGATTACAACAATTGGGAATTGCCCCGCACGACGTCGCGCGCAAAGCGGAGCTGCCGCTCACCATCGCTGAAGAACCTGTCGCGGTCACCGTCGACCAATATTTCAAAATCTGGCAGGCATACGCCGATCTCGTCGGCGACTCTGCGATTGGAATCATCAAGCTGGCCACCGTCTTTGAAACGGCTCAGTACCCGCCGACCGTCTTAGCGACCTATCATGCTCGCGACTATCGCGACGCCCTTGAACGGATGGCCCGGTACAAACAACTGTGCCCTCCGGAAAGCTTGCGTATCACCGAAGAAGGCGAGCGCTGTACCATCGAATTGGAACGGATGCCCGGTGAGCAACCCGGACCGCCAGTGCTGATTGGAACCACGCTGGCCTTTCTTCTGGAGCTAGGGCGGCGGGGCACGGGGCGACCTTTAACTGCACGGTCCGTGGAATTTTCTAGCACGATGGGGGATGTAAAGGCACTTGAGGCTTACTTCGGGTGCCCTATCCGGATCGGTGCAGCCAACAACCGATTAACGCTGCATCGAAAAGACCTGGATCGTCCCTTTGTTTCATATAACAAAGAGTTGCTGGAGCTCCTGACTCCCGTATTGGACCGCTCATTGGAAGAACAGCTCAGCCGTTCATTTCCCGAGATGGTCAAGAGGATCTTGAAGCGCAGTCTGGCTGGAGGGCGCGTTGACATTCGGACGGTAGCGAGCGCGCTTGGCATGAGTGTTCGTACCTTCCAGCGCCGCCTTACTGACGAGGGCACAACATTCAAGCAGTTGTTGGCACAGGCTCGGCATGAACAGGCACGGGAATACTTGGCAGACCCCAAGCTCGATATTAAAGAAGTGGCATTCTTGATCGGTTATGAAGATCAGAACTCGTTTTACCGCGCCTTTCGCCTTTGGGAAGGCGATACCCCTGCAAATTGGCGTTCCGAATATTTAACGACAATTTGCTAGGTTTTCATAATTGGCGGGTTATACAAGAAATTTGGCATTGTCCACTAGTTACCGAACGATCCGGACAAAGTAATATAATCCCTATCCGGAGCACGAGAGTGTTCTATGAATAACTGTAAATCAGCTCGCCGTAAATGACGACAAAGGAGACAGATGATATGGATATGGGATTAAAAAACAAAACCGCTTTAGTAACCGGATCGACAAAAGGGATCGGGAAAGCTATAGCCATCGAACTTGCCAGAGAAGGCGCCAATGTCCTTATTAACGGACGGAATAACGATGAAGTAGAACGAACCGTAAAAGAACTGAAATCCGAGTTCCCGGCTACCTCCCCTCAGAATGCCGCAGCCGATCTTGTGAATATCCGGCAAAGAGAAGCTTTATTTGAGAAATATCCCCATGTCGATATTCTGATTAACAACATGGGGATATATAAAATCATGTCCTACGAGGATGTTGACGATGAAGTATGGGAGAAATACTTCCGAACGAATGTCCTTGCCGCTAATGGATTATCCAAATTTTATATGCCTAAAATGTTGAAAAACAATTATGGACGAATCATCTTTATTGCCAGTGAAGAAGCGATTATGCCTTCAGGGCAAATGCCCCAGTATTGTATGACCAAATCTATGTTATTATCCCTGTCAAAAAGCTTATCCAAACTAACGAAAGGAACGGAAGTCACATCCAATACGATTTTGCCGGGACCAACGCTTTCCGAAAATGTATATCAAATCATTGAAAGTTTGTATCCCGATGAGATGCCGTTCTCGGAAAAAGAGAAACAATTTATGGCTGCAAACCTGCCCCAATCCGAAATACAGCGGTTTATCAAGCCCTTTGAAATAGGCCGGCTGGCCGCATTCGTATGCAGCCCTTACGCCTCCGCATTTAAGGGTTCTCCAATCCGGATGGACGGGGGCATGGTGCCTACCATTTATTAACCTATTTTGCCGCCAGATTCATCTCTACGCACATAAGGATGAAGGCGCCAGCGCCGTGCAGGTCATTTTCGCTGGTTGGGCGGGCGATATAGTGGGCGTAGTCGCCGATTCCCGTGCCGATGCAAATATTGCCGATCACGACGTTGCCGTTCTCGTCGAACTTCAGCGTATCGATGACGCCTTGGTAGCCTTTCCAGGCATACTCCATGTACTTGGCATCCAGATAGCCGAACCGGACGGCCTTGGCCATGGCATGCACGAACAGCGCCGTGCAGGAATTTTCCGGCCAGTTATCCGGGCGGTCGCCTTTATCGATAACCTGGTACCACAGGCCGGTGTCCGGGTCCTGATAGTTCGTCAGCGCGATAAGCAGATCCTGTACAACGGTAACAAGCTTTGCTTTATCCGGATGGTCCTCCGGCATGTATTCGAACATTTCCAGCAAGGCGACGGGATACCAGCCGATGGCGCGGCCCCAGAACTCCGGCGCTTGGCCCGTGACGGGATCGGCCCAGTCGGCTTTTTTAGTTTCGTCCCAGCCGTGGTACAGCAAGCCGGTGGCCGGGTCCTTCGTATGCCTTTCCATGAGCAGCGCCTGAAAGGCCATCATGTCGAAATATTCGCGGTCGCCAAATGTTTTGGCAAATTGCACGGCAATCGGTCCGGCCATATACAAGCCGTCCAGCCACATTTGATTCGGATAATGTCCCTTGTGCCAGAATCCGCCGGACGGATTTTTCGGCCAAGATTTCAGCAAGGGTACTAGCGTGTGCAGCGCTTTTTTGTACCGCTCGTCTCCCGTTTGCTCGTAGAGGGGGAAGAGAAGCACGCCGGGCTGAATGTCGTCGAGCTCGTCGGACATAAACTTCTTGATGCTGCCATCCTCGAGAACCTGGCTGTCCACCCACCGTTTCATATAGTCGAACAGCATCTGTTCTCCGGTCTGGCGCCAGCATTTCTCCATGCCGGACAGAAAAACGCCTTGATGATAGTGGAACCGGTCCGGCGGAAGCTTTTCCGGCTCGAATTTGGCCATGATCGCCTCGCAGGCTTTAACCGCCCATTGAATCGGGGTCATAAGGGATGAAGCGGTTTGCATGCGTATCCATCCTCCTTGATGATTGTTTGTAATCCTATTCTAGCATCGGAATATGTACATGTTTTGCGGAATATCTCCCTTTCTTCTTATTTCTTGCGGTATAATGAACAACAGGTACGGAAGAGGAGGGGAACGGGTTGGGAGATCTATATTTCGAGAATGATGCGGGCACTTTCCAGGTATCCCACCGAAAAGCGTTAAGCCACCATATGCCGGTAAGCCATTTTCACAGCACTTACGAAATCTATTATCTGATGTCCGGCAGGCGGGGATTTTTTATTCAGGACCGGACGATTACGATTAACGAAGGCGATGTCGTCATCATTGCTCCCAATATCCTGCATCGTACGACCAATGCGGAGCGGCCGAAACATGAGCGGCTCATTATCAATATGCACGAGCGGTTATTTTCGCCGGACGGCGCCCACAAGGAGGCGCTTTGGCCTTTGCTGGATCGGGATTACCTGATTGTGACCGGTTCCTTGCGCAATAGGCAATCGATCGAAACGCTTTGCGGAGCGATTATTCAGGAGATGCGGGAACGCGGAACCGGCTTCGAATTGTTTGCCCAGACGCTCGCCGTGCAACTGCTTATCATGTGCTGCCGGCACTTCCGGCAACAGGATGCGGAGCTGCCGGCGTCGCCAAGTCCGATGCATGAACGAATATCGGAGATCGTCCGCTATATCAACGAGCATTACATGGAGGAATTGTCGCTTCATTTGCTGGCGGATAGATTTTATATCAGCCCGTATTATTTGAGCCGATCCTTCAAAGAAGCGACGGGCTTCGCGTTCGTAGAGTATGTGAACAGCGTACGGATCAAGGAAGCCAAGAAGCTGCTTGAGAGCTCTTCCATGAAGGTGAACTTGATCGCAAGGAAAGTGGGCTTCGGAAGCGTAACGCATTTCGGCCGAGTGTTCAAGGCGGTCACGGGCCATGCGCCACTACATTATAGAAGGAAAGAGGAGACGCGGAGAATATGAAATCGGTTTAATGAATCGTGCAGTCTAGCCGCTAAATATATTTTAACAAATCCAACACGTTGCTAAAATGAATTTCGCTCAACTGTTCGATGACCTCTTCAACCACAAAATTCTCAGGATTCATAATCCAGAGACAAATCACACCCACTAATCCCGAAATCATGTACTCCAGACCAATGAGCATCTTTCGATTATGATGATAATCGCTGGTGTCTATACTGGAAAGTATGAAAGTTTTTAAAGCTTCTTTTAAATAAGTGGAGAAGTTAGGTTGACCATTCTGACTAAGCATCGTTTTAAAGAAAACAATGTTGGCTTCGATAACTTTGAACATTTCGCTTAAAATAGAAATAAACATGTCCTTATCCACTTCATGGATATTCTTTTTATCTAAGCTAAAGCAAACATTCAATTTCTCCACATTTTCCTGACATAACCTTTCCATCAAGTCAGGCTTATCCACATAGTGTAAATAAAAAGTATTTCGATTTATCATCGCTTCGTCGGCAATGTCTTGAACGGTTATCCGTTCATAGCCTTTTGTTTGAACTAAAGTCAAGAAGGCCTCTTTAATGGCTCTCCTTGTTTTTAGAATGCGCAGATCTACTTTATCTTTACTCATTTGCAAACTCTCCATCCAATAAAGATAATAGTCAAATTAAAGAAATATGATCATTAAATATCACATCGCTGAATATCAACCATTGTATGGTTTAATTCTACATTCTACAATTAAAATCGTCAAATGCAACAAAAATTCTGCAATTCAAGGAGATGAACGTATGAAAACATTAGCGATCATTGGAGCAGGCAGGGGATTTGGATTGTCCTTGGCGAAACGTTTTGGTAAGGAAGGATATCAAGTTGCATTAGTCGCGCGCAATGCCGTGAAGCTTCAAGGAATGGTAGACGAACTCAAAGCCGATGATATCGAAGCTTCTTATTTTACAGCAGATATTTACAGCAAAGAACAAATTGAACAGGCTATTGCCGGAATTAAAGAAAAGTATGGCCATATCGATGTGCTGGAATTCAGCCCTACACCAGGCAATTACCCTCCGACTTCTGTATTGGAATTAACGGTGGAGAATGCAAGGGACTTATTCGAAGCCTACGTTGTCAGCGCCATCCATGCCGTCAATGCCGTTCTGCCGGATATGCTGGCTAAGAAGGAAGGTTCCTTGCTGTTTACCACAGGATTATCCGCACTGTGTCCCGTTCCAATGATGGGGAATATCGGTATCGCGTTATCAGGCTTGCGCAATTATATTGCCAATCTTCATACTGAATTGTCGCCTAAAGGCATTTTCGTTGGTCACCGATCTCTGGGGCTATTTATTAAGGAGCCAGGGACTGGCACATTTGATGATCCTGATATTATTGCAGACATGTGGTACCAAGCCTATACGGAGAAAAAAGTATGGGAAGAAGAGTATCCCAAGGGCGTTACTCCCGAAACCATCGTATTTTAACATTTTGGTAAATCCTTGCATTGCAAAAGGGCCCTAAAAGTAACTTGTCGCCGCTCGCTTCTTAAGATGGAAGCAGAGCGGCGATTATTTATGGAAAAATAAAAAAACTTGGCATATCTGCCAAGAGAAAAAAAGGTTTGAACGCAAAAAAGCGCTATGTTATAATCATTAGCGCACTGAAAAATCATGATAAACCGATATTTTATTTTCTATCCTAATTTAATTTTATACCGGTGACCTCTGATTTGTCAATGCTCTTTTTTATCCAGACTTGACTAAAAAGGAGTGTGTTCAGAAGAACATGGAAGCGAAGGAATGGCGGACAGAACAAGAACGGCTGGATCAGGTTAGGGAAAAGCTGAAAGCGAGGATGGACGAGCTGGAACCGAAGGTTGCCGGGCTGCACGACCAGGCTGGTGAGATTCGCAGGCGGTTCTGGGAAGAAGTTACGGTCAACACGGGCTCGGACGAAGAATTTGAAGAAACATTTTATACGATCAAACAACAGGCCGCGGTGTTATCTGAACGGGAGCGTGGCCTTCGGCTTCTGACGCAACAATGGAGAAGCTTAAAACGGCTGTTACCGTCTCCTTATTTCGGACGTGTCGATTTTCTGGAGGACGGTCTGAACCAGAGCGAGCAGATTTATATCGGTGTATCTTCCTTCGTCGATGAAGATGGATTGAGCTTCCTGGTGTATGATTGGCGCAGTCCCATCGCAAGTCTTTACTACGACCATTCCCCCGGTGCGGCCTTTTACGATACGCCTGGTGGGCAGATCACCGGTACGATGGAGCTGAAACGGCAGTATCAGATCCATGACGGACAAATCCGGAATATGTTTGATGCGAACGTAACGATCGGCGACGAGCTGCTCCAGCAAATGCTGGCCAAAGGCGCGGACTCGCAAATGAAGAGTATCGTATCCACCATCCAAAAGGAGCAAAACGCCATCATCCGAAACGATAATAGCCGGCTGCTTATCGTGCAAGGGGCGGCTGGCAGCGGGAAGACCTCCGCAGCCTTACAACGTGTGGCGTATTTGCTGTACAAAAACCGCGATTCGCTTAAGGCTGACCAGATCGTTCTTTTCTCGCCGAATCCGATTTTTAACAGTTATGTATCCTCCGTCCTTCCCGAGCTCGGCGAGGAGAACATGCAACAGACGACTTTGCAGGAATATCTCGAATATTGGCTTGGTTCATCCTTACGTCTGGAGGATCCCTTCGATCAGATCGAATATGTGCTGACCGCACAATCAACTGCCAATGATGAGGCACGCCTTCAAGGGATGAAGTACAAGGCGTCCGAGGCTTTTTTGAGTGCCCTGGAGAACTATGCGCAGTGGCTGGGGCGGGAAGGTATGCTTTTCAACGGCATTCGGTTTCGGGACCGTGATCTGATCACCGCAGAGCAAATGAGATCGCAATTTTACAGTTACGACCCTTCCTTGCGCTTGGCCAATCGTGTCGAACTCCTGCAGAAATGGCTTCTAAAGGAACTGTCACTGCTGGAACGCCAGGAACGCGGGGCATCCTGGATAGAGGAGGAACTCCAATATCTCGACAGCGAGCAATACGCGGAAGTTTTCGGCGAGCTGCACAAGGACAGGGAAGTCTTTGACATTGCTGAGCGTTACGCCGTAGTTTACGAGAAAATAAGCAAGAAGCGCCGGGGAGATGAAGGAGACTTTGACTTTGCCGAACGGGAAGAAGATTTGCTCAGCCAAAGGATTGTGAAGATGAGCTTCAAACCGTTAAGGCGAAGCGTGAGAAAATTATCGTTTATCGATGTCCAAGGCCTATACGCCCAATTGTTTGGCGATGAAGCTGCTTATCGGGAGAAGTCGAATGAGGCCGAGATCCCTGTTCTATGGCCTGAAATCTGCAGGCAAACCAGAGAAAAGCTGGACCGGCTCGAATTATTCTATGAGGATGCGACTCCGTATTTGTATTTAAAAGAACTGATCGAAGGCGTTCGGACAAACACGGAGATTCGGCATGTCTTCGTCGATGAGGGGCAGGATTATTCGCTGTTTCAATATGAGTATCTTAAAAAACTGTTTCCTCGTGCCCGCATGACGGTACTCGGCGATTTCGGGCAGGCGATCTTTACGCAGTCTACAAACCTGCAGGAGTCCGATTCGCCGATGTTTCGGCTTTATGGCGAATCCGAAACAAGTTTGATCCGCCTGGTGCGCAGCTATCGTTCAACGCGGGAGATTGTGGAATTTACGAAGGAACTGCTCGCTGATGGGGCGGAAATCGTCCCCTTTGCAAGGAGCGGACCGAAACCTCTTCTTGTCAGGTTAGAAGGCGGGGAGGAGCGTGACGCGCGAATGTCGCAAGACATCGCGGCACTTAAAGCTGAAGGCTTCGACTCGATTGCCGTCATTACGAAGACTGCAGCCGAAAGCCGAACCGCCTTTGAATCATTACGGACGCAAGGAAGCGAAGCATTGCAGCTCATTACGAAGGAGACGGTTACCTTTGAGAAAGGAGCGGTGGTTATTCCCGTGTATCTCGCCAAGGGTATCGAGTTTGATGCCGTTCTGATTTATGAGGCTTCACCTCAAGTTTACGGCCGGGACAACGAGCGCAAGCTTCTGTATACCGCATGTACACGGGCCATGCACCGGCTTCAGCTTTACACAACGGGCGATTGGTCGCCGTTCGTGCAGGCATTGCCTGCGAATTTGTATGAGAAAGCAACACAATGACGGCTAGTCACCAATCGGCTTCGATCCGCCCGTATGCCAATAGCCTTGGCCATGAGTTGGCCAAGGCTATTTTTGCTGAATATGTCAGTTTGTCCGTGTAAGAATAAATCGAGGCTCCGCAGTAAAAATTAATTGCAGTTATTCATTACTTTACGAACAGAGGAGATTGGATTATGGCAAAGTACATTTTACTGGCAGTAATATTGCTGTTATCAGGGTGTGCGGCCGGCAACAATGCGGCGGGAAACAACACGGCGGGAAAGACCCCTTCAATGAAAGCTCAAACGGCTGCACCAACTCCTGTCATCACACAGGCGTCTTCAATAGCTACATCGACTAAGGCTCACGGATCGGTTAGGATAAAAGAAACTCCCGATGGATTTCCTTCCAATATAGGGGACTTCATTCCACCTGCCGGAAATCCGACAAACCCGGTACCTTCCAACCCGACCAATCAAGTTCCATCAAGACCAACGAATCCGACACCTGCAACGCCTTCACCTACTACAGGCACTACGGGACAAGCTCAGGATACCTCCCAATTTGCGCAGCAAGTGCTGGATTTAGTCAATAAGGAAAGAAGCAAAGCAGGTTTAGGCGCTCTCACCATGAATCCCGAGTTGTCCAAAATGGCTATGGTCAAGGCACAAGACATGTACAACAATAACTACTTCGATCATAATTCCCCAACACACGGATCCCCGTTCGATATGATGAAGGAGTTCGGAATTACCTACAATTCAGCCGGTGAAAATATTGCCAAGGGGCAAAGCACCCCTACTCAAGTGATGAACGATTGGATGAATAGTCCGGGGCATAAAGCCAATATTTTAAACAGCTCCTATACCAAAATCGGTGTTGCTTACTACAATAGCGAGTGGGTTCAAGAATTTACGGGGTAATCCGGAACATAGGGGAATGCGCTCAGTATTACACGCTAATCAAAAAAGAACCTGGGGAAATTCACCAGGTTCTTTCATATTGCACATCAACAGACACGATGATATAATCAGATCACGACTGACTTCTGTTGAAAGGACATAAATATCTCACCTTACATTTTAATTGTAACACGCCGGTAAACTCTTGTCAAATGTTTTTTCTCAATTTAATGGTTAGGAGAGATGTGGAATGAGTTCGTTGGTTCTCGGCTTCAAGGAAATCGAAAAAACGCAGCTTTCGCTCGTTGGCGGAAAAGGGTTGAATTTAGGGGAGTTATCAAAACTAAAAGGAATACAAGTGCCTGAAGGATTTTGTGTTACAACTGCGGGATTTCAACAAGCCATCGAACAAAACGAACCGTATCATGCTTTGCTGGGTCGACTAACCATGTTAAAAGCAGAAGATCGCGATCAAATTGCTGAAATCAGCAGGGAGATTCGGCAAATCATTTTGGAAGTTGAAATTCCTTCCGATGTTGTAAAAGCAGTTGCTCATTGTCTATCCCAGTTTGGCCAGGGGCATGCTTATGCCGTGCGTTCCAGTGCGACTGCCGAAGATTTGCCGCATGCCTCTTTTGCCGGTCAACAAGACACCTATTTAAATATCATCGGGGTCGATGCGATCTTGCAGCATATCCGCAAATGTTGGGCGTCCCTGTTTACCGATCGCGCGGTCATCTACCGTATGCAAAACGGATTCGACCACCGTCAGGTTTATTTATCCGTTATCGTGCAAAGGATGGTTTTCCCGCAGGCGTCGGGGATTTTATTTACCGCCGATCCGATGACCGGAAACCGAAAGCTGCTGTCCATCGATGCCGGTTTGGGGCTTGGAGAAGCGTTGGTCTCCGGCTTGGTATCTGCCGATGGTTATAAAGTACGGGATGGGGAAATCATCGATAAAAGGATAGCCACCAAAAATTTAGCGATCTATGGACGAAAAGAAGGGGGAACGGAGACAAAGCAGATCGATCCTGATCGGCGAAACACGCAAACCCTGACGGATGAGCAAATTTTACAACTGGAACGCATCGGGAGACGGATCGAAGCTTATTTCGGCCAGCCGCAAGATATTGAATGGTGTTTGGCTGACGGCACTTTTTATATCGTCCAAAGCCGTCCAATCACAACTTTATACCCGATTCCGGAGGCGAATGATCAGGAATATCACGTTTATGTATCTGTGGGTCACCAACAAATGATGACCGATCCCATGAAACCATTGGGATTGTCTTTCTACCTGTTGCTAACTCCTGCGCCCATGCGTAAAGCCGGCGGAAGGTTGTTTGTTGATGTTTCACCTATGCTGGCTTCACCTTCCGGCAGGGAGACTTTAATCCATGTTCTGGGAAAAAACGATCCGCTCATAAAAGATGCATTGACGACCGTCATAGAGCGGGGGAATTTTATAAAATCGGTACCGGATGACAAGGAAGAACGGAGTAACGGAAAAAGCAATCAAGGTCCGGCGCCTGCGGATTATCAAGCTCTAAACGATTACGATCCGGCAATCGTCTCTGAGTTGATTAAGCAAAGTGAATCATCGATCGAGGAGTTAAAACATAAGATCCAAACGAAATCAGGAGCCGATCTGTTTGATTTTATCCAGAAAGATATCCAGGAATTAAGGGAGAGGAAGAGCGTATCTGATCCACGCAGCTTTGGTGTGATTATGACTGCTATGAATGCTTCATCCTGGATCAATGAAAAAATGCTGGAGTGGTTGGGTGAAAAAAACGCAGCAGATACGCTGTCTCAATCTGTACCAAACAATATCACTTCGGAAATGGGTCTGGCTTTAATGGATGTCGCAGATGTGATACGTCCTTATCCGGAAGTCATTAACTATTTACAACATGTGCAAGATGATAACTTTTTGGATGAACTGCTTAAGTTGAATGGAGGGCAGGAAACTAGGGAAGCGATCTGTGCTTTTCTGGGCAAATACGGAATGCGATGCGCCGGAGAAATCGATATTACCAGACCTCGTTGGAGCGAAAAACCAATTACACTTGTCCCCATGATTCTGGGTAATATCAAAAACTTTGAGCCTAATGCCGCAAAGCGGAAGTTTGAGCAAGGGCGACAGGAAGCTTTGAAAAAAGAACAAGAGTTATTGAAGCGATTGAAGAAATTACCGGATGGCGAACAAAAGGCCAAAGAAACAAAACGAATGATCGACCTGGTCCGGAATCTCATTGGATATCGGGAATATCCAAAATATAGTTATATTAATCGCTACTTCGTTTATAAGCAGGCTTTGCTCAAAGAAGCCGAACAACTCGTGCAAGCGGGCGTTATTCGCGAAAAAGAAGATATTTACTATCTCTACTTTGAAGAATTTCACGAAGCCGTCCGCACCAATCAACTGGATTACCGGATCATCAGCCAACGAAAAGACGAGTACAAATTATACGAAAAGCTAACTCCACCACGTGTTATCACGTCTGATGGTGAAATCATCGCAGGGGAGTACAAACGAGAACATCTCCCAGCCGAAGCGATTGTGGGTCTGCCTGTTTCTTCCGGAGTGATCGAGGGACGAGCACGTGTCATCTTGAGTCTGGAAGATGCTGATCTGGAAGATGGAGATATCTTAGTCACCGCCTTCACCGACCCTAGCTGGACCCCCTTGTTTGTATCCATCAAAGGCCTGGTCACCGAAGTTGGCGGACTGATGACCCATGGAGCCGTTATCGCGCGTGAGTATGGCTTACCAGCCGTTGTCGGCGTGGAGAATGCCACCAAATTGATCAAAGACGGGCAGCGAATTCGCGTGCATGGAACAGAAGGGTACATCGAAATATTGTAAGGGTTAGTTCAATGAAGCGGCGACAGTTAAGGACTTGATGATTCGGTCCATAGGCTGTCGCTGTTTCGCTATTCAAGCCAGTCTAGAGCTTGCTGCAGCACTCCAATTTTATGAATGGATATTAGCCGTTAACGAGCAAAAAAATTACTTCTTGCAATTTTGAACCAAAAGGTACATAATAGTGCCATGCTCAATTATGAACCGAAAGATTCAAAAATGAATGGAGAGGAGTTTTACATTTGAATACGACAAGCACAATGAATAAACCATTAGCCGGCAAAAAAGCATTGGTCACCGGAGGAGCTCGCGGCATTGGCGCAGCCATCGTGAAAAGGCTCGCAGAAGACGGCGCGTCGGTTGCTTTTACTTATGTCAGTGCGCAAAGCAAGGCAGATGAACTGGTACAAGAAGTTAAAAGCGCAGGTGGGCACGCTTTGGCGATTCGCGCGGACAGCGCCGATGCCGGGGCAGTGAAAGGCGCCGTCGAAGAGGCGATCCAAGCCTTTGGCGGTATTGATATTCTTGTAAATAATGCCGGCATTGCAGGTTTGAAGCCTTACGACCAATATACCCTTGAAGAATTCGATCAAATGGTGGCGGTTAATTGGAAGGCGGTATTCGTTGCCGTTCAAGCGGCCGCTCCGCAAATGACACAAGGCGGTCGTGTCATCAATATTGGCAGTGTGGCCGCCGACAGCAATCCATTCCCTGGAAACAGCCTGTATATCTCGACCAAAGCCGCGGTAGCCGGATTGACACGAGGGCTGGCGCGCGATCTGGCGCCTCAAGGCATTACAGTCAATAATATTCAACCGGGAATGACCGATACGGATATGAATCCTGCGGATGGTCCCTATTCTTCATTCGTAAAGGCGATCCCGCTAGGGAGACACGGAAAGGCATCCGAAATTGCCAGTATGGTGGCTTTTATCGCTTCGCCTGAATCCAGTTATATTACCGGAGCAAGCCTGAATGTCGATGGGGGCGGGAGCGTTTAACCACAAGCGTTTTCTTAACGAAGACAAAGTAAACGAGAAACAGACGATGTAAGCAAAAAGATCCAAACTGTCAGGAGATCGGATTGCCGCCGATCTTTCCGGGCAGCTTGGATCTTTTCATATTTTCCGAAATCATTGCAAATTCCGAGCTGTGTAGTAAAATATCACTTATCTGACATACGAAAAAGGGTGGGATGGTTATGGCAGCCGGACGTCCACGGGAATTTGACATTAAACAAGCGCTTGAGCGTGCCCTGAAGGTTTTTCGGCAAAAGGGGTATGAAGGGACTTCGTTGTCGGACCTGACCGAAGCCATGAAGATCAACCGTTCAAGCTTTTATGCCACTTTCGGCAGCAAAGAGAAACTGTTTCACATAGCGTTTGATTTATATATGAGCGAAGCGCCCATTCAAGCTTCCGTGACTGCGCTGAACGAACCGACAGCTCGATCCGTCATCGAGAAACTTCTTCGGGCAACGGCGGATTCGGTGGTTAATCCCGATTATTCTCCAGGCTGTTTATTAATCAAAGGAGCCCTTACGGGCAGCGAGGAATCCGATCCGATCAAACAATTATTGACCGATCAACGCGTTCAAATCGAACAAGCGCTAAGTACCCGGTTGGAGCAAGCCAAGAAGGATGGGGATTTGCCCGAGCACGCCAACCCTGCCGCCCTGGCCCGGTACGTTACAACCCTCGTGTACGGCATGACGGTCCAGGCCGTGAACGGGGCCAGCCGCGAAGATCTCGAAGAAGCGATCAACATCGCTCTGTTGGCATTGTCAGCATATGAATAATCGTGCGCCGAGGGGGGGATTGTCGGCGGACAAGAACTTGCAATTGGAGTTGTACGAGCTGTCGGCGTCATCAGGCATCTTCTCTAACATTTTGGTTTATTGGTTGATGATGCCTGGCCGGCACTGCCTAGGGCAGTATAAGTTTAATCTCTCATGTAACCCTTCCAAAACTTCTTCCGGCATCTCCCTGACCTTGATATCCCCACCTAAGAAAAGTAGCCAATTTATGATTTCGGTTAATTCTTCCGAATGATGAACATTGATAAAAGCCTTTAAAATGGCTGTGGTTTGGTAAGGATTTGTATAGGAAAGTGAAGCTTTTAAAGGATGGTATTTCTTAAACTGGGCAATCGCCTTTGGACCGAGTTCAAGGACAAGGTTGAAGGCTTCTTCCTGCTTGCTTAGTATTTCTAAAATCTTTTTCTTGCTCACCCTTTTTTTCGCAGGGTAGGGTTCTACATCGGTGAGATTGTCGACAGGAAAAATCCGCCTCTTTGCTTCCTTTAAGTCAAAGCCTTCAATGTGCCATAAGCTTTTTTCACGATAAAGGTGCAAGAGATAAATCGGATACGACTTTATTTCCTTCTCTTCTTCGATGGACACCAATAAATAGCTGTCCAGAAGCAGGATTTGGATGAGTTTTTCCAGCATGGGGTGGGGCAGGTCCGACAGATCAAGCAGGTCGGGATTATGGGGGTTGGTCCCTTCAAACAGCAATATTTCATTTAAAAGAACCAGGTCATCCTGCTGGTTTTCCGAGATCAGGCCGAGTAATTTTTCGGCTAAAGACTGACGGCTCTTAAGATAAGGGAGTTGTTGATTTCTCGTGGCCATAAAGGCAATAAACAGAGCTTTAATCTCATTATCGGTAAAGCGGACCGTGGGCAGGACCGAGTTGTTCATGACAAAATAACCCCCGTCCCTTCCGGCTTCAGCGACAAGCGGCATCCCCATGGCTTCAATCTCCCTGATATCTCTAATGGCTGTCGAGCGGGAGATATTGAATTCTCGCATGATTTCAGAAATGGTAAAATGGGCGCGATTGTTGATATACCGCATGATGATATTAATCCGTTCAACCTTTTTCATCGGGACCCCCTAAACGGTATCATTTTTTGACATGATTTATGGTTATTATAAACCCATCAAGTGAAAAGACAAATCATTTGATAAATTTAAAAAAGAGGAAGGTTTTGAATATGGCAAATTATACCCTTGAGGAAAAAGACAGCTTTACCGTTTTAGGTATTGGAATCGAGCTTAAGAGCGATTATACGGACTATGCCGGCATAAACAAGGAGAAAGCAGCCTTTTGGCAGGCAGTGAAACAAGATGGAACGCTTGACACTTTAAAGGCCATAGCCGAAAATGACTACATTTTTGCCGTGAACGAAGCGGTGAATAACAAGATGATGCACTATGCTGGCGTAATGAGCGAGGCCTCGCTACCGGAAGCAACCAGGGTTATTCAATTTCCTAAGGGGGAATACCTGGTTGTTAAAGGGGAAGGGAAGACGGCTGATGAGCTAAATAATACGCTTGCCGGCATTGCCTTTGGCCAAGCCTTGCCGGAAGCCAAGGATTTTGCCTATGTTGGCGGGCCAAATACATCGGTTGTGATGGGGCAGCGAAACGGTTTAGTATTTGGCGAAATGTGGATTCCTGTGGTTAGGAAATAAAGAGATCATAAGGGGGGATGAGCATGTCCTATATCGTTGATTTTAAAAATGTGTCTACGGTTGGCTTAGAGTCTTCACCCGTAGCAGAAGCGCTTGCCGGTTTACGTGCAAATGAAGCCCGTTACTTCATGAACAAATATAAGCATGAATTTACGGTTGTACCGGCTAGCGAAAGCCAGGAGACCCTTGATTATGTGAACCGGATTTTGAAAGAAGAACGTGATATTGAGTTTGCGGCCAAACCTTTAGAGACGTCGCGTTTTCAAGTGGAAAATATTAAAATGGCCTATGTCTTTTATGAGGATGGGCTTGGGCTCAATGTCATGTATACGATTGATGATCCTAAGAAGCGGGCCGTTGGTTTCAAGCTTTCCGAGGGGATGGAGGTACCCCGGGAGCTGGAAGGGAAGTTTAAGTTTGCCCGGCAGAAGTCTAAACTGGCCGGAACCATTCGGGGCTCCTTTTTTGTAATCAAAGGAGAATATTAAAGTAAACAAAACCGCCAATATTCATAAGAAATTTATGAATGATTGGTGGTTTTGTTTGTTCATTAGCAAGGGTCAAAGTTATTCTGCTGAATTTCCAACCTAAGAAGATATACAGGATATTGGAACAAACTTCATTGACAGTAACTGTCAGTGAAGTTACTTATAATCAAAATACGGAACATTAATCGTTAAGGAGGAAAACCAATGTCTATTTTCAAAATAGAATATAAAAACCCGTGTTTCGGAATTCCCGCGTCCATCTTGCCTGCTTGAAATCGATGGAATTGCAGTCATTGAGGACAAGGACTAAGTATATATCTTATAATCTATGGTAAAATGCGGAACTTTGAACAATATAGTCTGGGAGGCAATTATGGTCTATGTCGCATTACTCCGCGGAATCAATGTTGGCGGAAAAAATAAAATTGACATGAAGCTGCTTAAAAAATCTTTCGAGCACGCCGGTATGAACAATGTAGTTACATATATCAATTCAGGCAATATTATTTTCACACACAATAGCCGTACCAAAGCACAAATATCACACATTCTGGAAATGTCTATTCAGGAAAACTTCGCATTACAAATCAAAGTACTGGTTCTTGATTTAAATGATATGAAAAGAATCATGGCTTCGCTCCCGGAATCGTGGACAAACGACGATAAAATGAGGAGCGACGTGCATTTTTTATGGGACGAAATTAATAATGAATCCGTGCTGGACAAGCTGGTCATTAAACCGGATATTGATACGGTGATATATGTCCCAGGAGCAATTCTATGGTCGGTTTCCAAGCAAAATGTTAGAAGAAGCGGCATGACAAATATTATCGGATCGGATATTTATCGACAAACAACGGTAAGGAACGTAAATACAACGCGCAAAATATATGAGCTTATGCTGGCATCGGAAAAGTAAGCACACCCAGAAAGCTCCGGTTGGTGAAAAGGAGCAAAGATGTTTCCTGCGAATATGGTCTCTGAGCCGCGCATCGAAACCCAATCCGGAAGTAGGTTGCGCCGGGAACCCGCACCCGTTATCGTGCTAGAGTATAACCGCGTCCTGCGGCGTACTTGAAGAGGTGAATGTCGCAAGACATTGATGAAACTGGGTGGTACCACGTGAGTTTAGACTCTCGTCCCTTTAGGGATGAGAGTCTTTTTGTTGTTTTCCTATAAAAAGGAGGTGAATTACCATGAGAAACATTTTTATCGGTGGAGCTTGGCCATATGCCAATGGTTCCCTTAACTTGGGAAGGCTAGCGAGTGTGCTGCCAGGGGATGTGCTGGCGCGCTACCACCGGGCGAACGGAGATTCTGTGAATATGTAGACTTGTTCGAGCCGATCAATTTGATCGGCTTTTTAAAATATCATTAAACGAGGCACAGCGAAGGAAGTGGGGTCCTTATGAAAATCTTAAGAATTTCTCAAGCTGGAAGTCATAAATTTAGTTAGCGAATTTAGTAAAATAGGAGGATGTTGAGTTCTGCCGGAAAGGGGCTGAAAATGATGTGCGCTAAAGTTCTCGTTGTTGACGATGAACATGAAATAGCGGATTTAATAGAAGTGTATCTGCGCAATGAAAATTATGAAGTGTTCAAGTTTTACTCTGCAAAGGAAGCTCTTGCCTGCATTGAAACGACGGAGCTTGACCTGGCCATTCTGGACATTATGCTGCCGGACATCAATGGCTTTACGCTTTGCCGGAAAATACGGGAACAGCATACCTATCCCATCATCATGCTGACGGCCAAAGATGAAGAGACGGATAAAATTACGGGGCTAACCTTGGGTGCCGACGACTACATCACAAAACCGTTCCGTCCGCTTGAGATGGTAGCGCGTGTAAAAGCACAGTTGCGGCGCTATAAAAAATACAACACGCCGCAGTCTGCGCCTGTCAATGAGCCCGTAATCGTCCATTCAGGATTGGTTATGGATGTAAACACGCATGAATGCCTGCTGAATGAACAACCTCTTGAACTGACACCCACCGAGTTTTCCATACTCCGTATTTTACTGGAGCGAAAGGGCAGAGTGGTGAGTGCCGAGGAACTTTTTTCTGAGATTTGGAAGGACGAGTATTACAGCAAAAGCAACAATACGATCACCGTCCATATCCGCCACTTGCGTGAAAAAATGGGCGATACTGTAGAAAAACCAAAGTATATCAAAACCGTATGGGGGGTCGGCTATAAAATTGAAAAGCAATAAGAAGGGCAATTATGCAATGCTGAAGCGAAAAGCTTTTTTACAAATGCTGCTGATTACGGTTATTGCTGTTGTTACCGTCCTTTTGATGCGGGATATTTTGCGGGGACAGATTGGAGATCGCATCGTTCAATTCCTCATCTATACTTTTAATCTGAACAACTCCGATGCACTGCTCATCTATCATTATGTATTTCGCAATAACTTAGATCTCATTCTGCTTCTTTTGACCCTGGTTTTTCTGGTCATCCTTTCTTGGTTCACGATCTCCTGGTTCACAAAACATTTTGATGAAATCAGCTCCGGCATGGATCGGCTTGTGGAAGATTCAGAGGATAGAATATCCCTCTCCCCGGAGATGGAATTCATGGAAAATCGTCTGAATACCATAAAGGACAAGCTGAAAAGACAGAAGAAGGCGGCCCAGGAAGCGGAGCAACGCAAAAATGATTTGGTCGTTTATTTGGCCCACGATATCAGGACTCCGCTTACATCTATAATTGGTTACTTGAGTTTATTGGGCGAGGCTCCCGATATGCCCGTGGAGCAGAGAGCTAAATATACTCACATTACCCTCGACAAAGCCTACCGCTTGGAGGAACAAATCAACGAATTTTTTGAAATCACCCGGTACAACTTGCAGCAAATCAAGCTGGAAAAGGAAACGATCGACCTTTACTACATGCTTGTGCAAATGACAGACGAGTTTTATCCGATCCTCTCCGAAAAAGGAAATGCCACCGTGCTTCATGCCGACGAAAATTTGACCGTGTACGGCGATCCGGTGAAGCTGGCGCGGGTATTCAATAATATTCTGAAAAACGCGGCCGCCTACAGCTACCCAAACACGGAAATCGTTATTTCCGCAGAGGAAACAGAGGGTGATATAAAGATCGTTTTTCAAAATCAAGGCAATACCATTCCACAGGACAAGCTGGACGCTATTTTCGAGAAGTTTTATCGCTTGGATGAAGCGCGCACGGCGGGCACTGGCGGTTCCGGGTTAGGGTTGTCCATCGCCAAAGAAATCGTCACCCTGCATGGTGGAACCATTGTGGCCCAAAGCAAAGATAACACAGTTACCTTTACGGTCTCTTTACCTGTTACGCATTAGGAAAACCTCAATCTGATGTTAGGATTTTCTTAGGAATTTAATAACTCATTATTAAAATACGGCCTGTCCGCTCTTGATAACATGGGTTTATCAAAGCTGGCAGGTTTTTATTTTGCAAAAGAAAGGTTGACACCATGGAGAAAACAGGGATCACGATTTACGGATGTGAAAAGTACGAAGCGGATCTGTTCAGAAGGTATACACCGCATTATGGTGTTGAACCGACGATCATTGAGTCAGCGGTATCCGCCGAAAACGCCGCGTTGGCATCAGGCAATTGCTGTATAAGCGTTAACCATAAAACGAAAGTAGGGCCTTCCACTCTTCGCGCCCTCAAAGAAAACGGCGTCGCTTATATATCCACAAGAAGCATAGGCTGCAACCACATTGACTTGGAAGCGGCTGAAGAGCTTGGCATTACTATTGGTAATGTAGCTTATTCGCCGGCTAGCGTGGCAGATTATACTTTGATGTTAATACTCATGTCTTTACGAAATGCAAAGTCGGTTTTATGCAGAGCAGCCGTCCATGATTACAAGCTTTGCGCTGTACCGGGACGGGAACTGCGCGACATGACGGTGGGGGTATTGGGGACAGGCCGCATCGGTCAGGCGGTGATTGATCGGCTACACGGCTTCGGATGCCGCATTCTGGCTTACAACTTGTATCCGCAAGCTAAGGCCGAATATGTTACTCTGGACGAACTGCTGCGGCAAAGTGATATCCTGACGCTTCATATGCCGCTCAACGCTGATACTTACCATATCCTTGACCGGAAGCGAATCAAAAGCGCGAAACAAGGGGCCTTTGTGATTAACACCGCACGCGGTGCTCTTATTGATACGGAGGCGCTGATCTGGGCTCTGGAAAATGGGAGGCTGGGGGGCGCCGCATTGGACGTCGTTGAAGGCGAAGAAGGTATATTCTACTACGACAGTACAAACAAGCCGATCCATAATCAATTTCTGCCGCGGCTGCAAAAATTGCCAAATGTGATGATTACGCCGCATACCGCTTTTTACACAGATCACGCGCTGCAAGATATCGTAGAGAACACGATTCAGAATTGCTTAGAATTCGAAGGGGGAACAAGATAAATGAACAAGCTTAAGATGGCCGTTTTATTCGGAGGTTGCTCAGAAGAACACGATGTCTCCATAAAATCCGCACAGGAGATCGCCAGAAACCTTGACCCAGAGAAATTTGATCCGCTTTACATTGGGATCACCAAAGCCGGTGAATGGAAGCTCTGCGATTATCCTGAGGCGAATTGGGAACGCGGAAATTGCCTTCCCGCCATGTTGTCGCCGGACAGAAATGTCCACGGATTGATTGTGCTGGGGCATGGAGAATACAAGATCATCCGCTTGGATATCGTGTTTCCAGTTTTGCATGGAAAAATGGGGGAGGATGGCGCGATGCAGGGACTGTTGGAGCTTTCCGGCATTCCCTATGCAGGCTGCGATATCCAGAGCTCAGCGCTGTGCATGGACAAGTCCTTGACTTATGTGATCGTAAGAAACGCAGGAATCGCTACGCCTGATTTTTTGGAATTCAACAAAGGTGACATGCCAGACCCGGAGCAACTTGTTTATCCTGTCTTTGTTAAACCAGCCCGTTCCGGATCGTCTTTTGGTGTCAGAAAGGTATGCCATATGGACGAATTGCCGGAAGCCATCGAAAGTGCAAGCCAATATGACACAAAAATTCTAATTGAGCAAATGATTTCCGGCAGCGAGGTAGGCTGCGCAGTGCTCGGAACCGGTAACGACTTGTTTGTTGGCGAAGTGGATCAAATCCGGTTATCCCATGGCTTCTTCCGCATCCATCAGGAAAAAAATCCGGAGAACGGTTCCGAAAACTCTACGATCAAGGTTCCGGCCGATCTTTCAGCTCAGGATAAGAAACGAGTACAAGAAACAGCGAAACAGGTTTATCGGGCTTTGGGCTGCAGCGGGCTTGCACGTGTGGATATGTTTCTGCAGGAAGACGGGCAAGTCGTACTCAATGAAGTCAACACGATGCCTGGTTGTACCTCATACAGCCGCTATCCAAGAATGATGGCCGCCGCCGGCTTAACGCTTGCCGATGTGATTGAACGCGTGGTTGCATTAGCGATGGAGGGATAAGAATATGCAAAAAGGATTTGTGTTCCTTGATGAAGTTCTCCCCGGAATTCGTTGGGATGCTAAGTATGCCACATGGGACAATTTCACCGGAAAACCGGTCGATGGTTATGAAGTCAATCGTATTGTCGGCACCCATGAATTGGCTGCCGCGCTGCATGTGGCCCAGGAGCAGGCAGCTGTCCTTGGGTATGGCTTGCTTCTCTGGGACGGTTATCGTCCGCAACGCGCTGTGGATCGTTTTCTGCAGTGGTCTGAAGAGCCTGAAGATGGGCGTACAAAATCAAAGCATTATCCTAATATCAACCGTTCCGAAATGATCCGGAAAGGTTACGTAGCGACTCAATCAAGTCATAGCCGCGGTAGTGCCATTGATCTGACTCTTTATCGGTTAGATACCAACGTTCTTGTTCCGATGGGCGGTGATTTTGATCTGATGGATGTCATCTCCCATCACGAAGCTAGGGGAATCGCTGAAGCTGAAGCTAAAAACCGCCGGTTATTGCGTTCTATCATGGAGTCCAGCGGTTTTAACGCTTATGAGTATGAATGGTGGCATTATACATTGAAAAATGAGCCATATCCCGATACCTATTTTGATTTTCCTATATCACTTGCATTATAAATGTCGAAGAGGGACGGCAGTTTGAAGTCCCTCTTTGCTATAATTTTAAGAAAAGTAGTTGACACCCTTGCTACTCGGTAATACAATGTACATGTAGTGAGTGATACTTAATAGCTTGATTTTCCAAAAGCAATTAAGTAAAATTTTCCCTCAGTACTATGTAATACTGATTATGAGTCAGACTAAATAGAGGAGGGGCAAAATCGGGGAGGCTTTGAACATGGAAAATTTAACTGAGATGCTGAAGGGGTCGCTGGAAGGCTGTGTGCTGGAAATCATCAGCCGCCGTGAAACCTATGGCTACGAGATTACCCGCCGGCTGAACGAGCTTGGGTTTACCGAAGTCGTGGAAGGGACGGTCTACACCATCCTCGTGCGGTTAGAAAAGAAAAAACTGGTCAACATCGAAAAGAAACCTTCGGATATGGGGCCGCCCCGCAAGTTTTACACCCTGAATGAGGCTGGCCGCCAAGAACTTAAATTGTTTTGGGAGAAATGGGAATTTGTATCTTCAAAAATCAACGCCTTGAAGTCAATTTAGCTTCATAAGATATTCCGTACCTAAAAAAGGAGGAAAAATAACATGATGGAAATGTTCAAAAAAATGATTGGTGATAAAAAAGAGTACAAGATGATGATGGCACGGGTTGACGCCCTGCCGGAGGAATACCAGTATGTATTTAAGAAAATTCAAAACTACATGTGGAATTTCTCAGCGGGCAACGGGATGGATATGCTGCACATGCAGTATGAATTAATCGAGTTGTTCGAAGCCGGTGCGGCGGAGGGCAGACAAGTGCTGGAAATCACCGGGGACGACGTGGCATCCTTCGCCGACGAACTCGTCGCAAACGCTAAAACCTATGTCGCCAAGTATCGTGAAGATTTGAATCAGAGTATCATGAAACGATTGGGTAAAAAATAAATTCAGGTGGATAATACCGACTGTTCAAGAGGCAACACCAACTGATTAGCTGGTTACAAATGTAAATTGCCGCCTTGCTATTCAGTTATATTTTTAGCCCGGTACTAAGTTATACTGATTATCAGTCAGACTAAATAGTAGATGATGGGCACTTTTTTTAGGAGGAAAAATAATGAGTAATGCAGCGATTTCTGTAAAAGGGTTAAAAAAATCCTTTAAAGACAAGGAAGTCTTAAAGGGGATGGATTTTGAAGTGCGGCGCGGCGAAATTTTCGCGCTGCTGGGGTCAAATGGAGCGGGCAAGACGACGACGGTCAACATCCTCTCGACGCTGATGAAACCCGATGGCGGCGAAGCAAGCATTTGCGGCTTTGACATCCAGCGTCAACCGGATCATGTTCGCCAGAGCATCAGCCTGACAGGGCAGTTCGCAGCTTTAGACGGCATGCTCACCGGGCGGGAAAACCTGATGATGATCGCCAAGTTGCGGGGAGTTTCCAATCCAGCTCAAGTCGCCGACAATCTGCTGGCAAGATTCGGCCTGACCGATGCGGCGGGCCGCCGGGTAGACAAATATTCCGGCGGGATGAAGCGCCGGATTGATATCTCCATGAGCCTGATCGGGACGCCAGCCGTCATTTTTCTCGACGAACCGACGACAGGGCTTGACCCCGAAGCGCGGATTGAAGTCTGGGATACCGTCAAAGAGCTTGCCGGCAGCGGCACGACCATTTTGCTGACGACCCAGTATCTGGAGGAAGCCGAACAACTGGCGGACCGTATCGCCATCCTGCATAACGGAAAAATCATCACGACCGGCACCCTTGCCGAACTCAAAGAGATGTTCCCGCCGGCAAAAGTGGAATACACCCTGAAGCAGCCGACCTTGGAGGAAATTTTCCTCGCGATCATCGGCAAAAAGGAGGAGATATAAATGAAAAGCAAAACAGGGGTATTGCTTGGGCGTTTAATGCGCAACATCATGCGCAGCCCGGATACGATCATCACGGTGGCGATTACGCCGATTATGATGATGCTGCTGTTTGTCTACGTTTTTGGCGGCGCCATAGAGACAGGCACGGACAACTACGTCAATTATTTATTGCCGGGAATCTTGCTGATGGCTATCGCATCCGGCGTCGCTTACACTTCCGTGCGGCTGTTTACGGATGTAAAGAGCGGGCTGATGTCGCGTTTCATTACCATGCCCATCAAGCGCTCGTCGGTATTGTGGGCTCACGTGTTGACCTCGCTTGTTTCCAATGCGCTTACGGTTGTGGTGGTTATCCTCGTCGCCCTCTTGATGGGCTTCCGTTCTAGCGCTAATATCCTGGATTGGCTTGCGGTAGCTGGAATACTCGTGCTGTTTACGCTGGCGCTGACATGGCTGGCGGTCATTCCCGGATTGACAGCGGGGTCTATGGAAGGGGCGACAGCTTACTCGTACCCGCTGATTTTCCTGCCGTTTATCAGTTCGGCCTTTGTTCCTACCGAAACCATGCCGAAGGTTGTCCGTGCGTTCGCGGAGAACCAGCCCGTAACTTCAATCGTGAATGCGATTCGCGCCCTCTTGTATGAAGGGTCTGTTGGCAACGATATCTGGATCGCGCTTGTCTGGTGTGCCGGAATCATGCTCATCGCTTACTTCTTCGCCAGTAAAGCATTTAAACGCCAGTTGGGGTAAGTACACCAATACGCTAAGCCTTCGGATGTGGACGGCTTAGCGTTTTTTTTAATCTAAGCCCAGGTAATCCGAGCGGTGCCTAAGAAATTTATGGGCCCATCCGTGGGGAGAAATGTGGCTTAGTATTTCTTCCGGAACCGATTTGACCGGCTTCAATTCCATTACTTTTAGCACAGCTTTCCGGTATCGTGATAATGTTGGAGTAGCTACATCTTCAATTGGAAAGAGGTGTTGATAATGCAAACTACCGTCCGAAGCGATACGTAATTGGGGAAAGCCACCATCCGCTGGAATCAACTGCAAAAGTGCATTCTATTTTCCGCAAATCACCATTTTAGAGCGATTGAAATGCAAAAATTCATCTCATTTAGGGCTATATGATAAAAAGCAGCTTTTTGACCGGAAATGAACTGCACATTTGCATTTGAACCTCCGGTTTAGAGGAGTTTCGACAAAAACCGCCTGCACTTTTGCATTTCGTGAAGATTCCCCCCTCTTCCTAGCGGCTTCAAGCCCCGCGTTCCATCCCTGTTACCCGGCTGGGGCTCCAGCTAGCGGAAGATGCCTTTATTGAAGTTGTGAAACGTATCTTCTCCGCCTACCATGCTTTTTTTGACAAAAGATAAAGGAAATAGGGGGCCCCGATAAACGCCACCATGATTCCGGCTGCGGTACCGTCCGGCTGAGTTAAGTTGCGGCCAATCGTATCCGCCAGAAGCAGCAGCCAGCCTCCGATTAGAATGGACACCGGCACAAATTGCTGATGTCGTGCTCCAACCAAAGCTCTGGCAATATGCGGAGCCATCAGGCCGATAAACGCGATGCCGCCGGTCATAGAGACGGCCGAAGCCGCCAGCGCAACCGCCGCCAGCATCAGAAGGATACGGTCTTTTTGGACCGCCATGCCGGCACCAATAGCGCTGTGCTCGTTTAATGCAAGCAAATTCAGCGCACTGGATTTGAATAGCACATAGGGGACCAGAATGAGCAGCCAAGGAAGCAGGGCCAGGGTGAAAGGCCAGTCTGTTCCCCATACGTTGCCGGCAAGCCATTTGGAGATAAAATCCACTTTGGTTCGGTCAACGGAAGAGATGAGCACGATCATCATACCGGAGAGGGCCATGGAGAAACCGACGCCGGTGATAACCAGCCTGATCGGCTGCACCCCGCTGCTGCGGGTGTATGAGAATGCATAGATCAGTACGGCCGTTACCAGGGCTCCGGCGAAGGCCATAAGCGGAATCATGAACACGAAGGATTTGACATCAATTGGCGCAAAGATGAAAAATACGGTAACTCCGACGCCGGCTCCGGAATTAATGCCTACGATTCCCGGGTCTGCCAGCTCATTGCGGGTGATTCCCTGCAGAATGGCACCGGATAACGCCAGCGCCATACCCGCCAGCAGCGTAATTAGTATCCGGGGCAGGCGGATGGAGAAGAGCACAAAATGATCTTCAAATGATCCGTGCCCAAGGATTGTCGGAATCAGCCTGCCATACGATATAGGGGAAGATCCGATACCTATACCGGTTACGATGGTGCCCAGGATAAGAAGCACGAGGAGAGAAATGACAAGCGGTTGTTTATGATGCAGACGGGATGTTTTCATGAGAGAGATCGCACTCCTTTGCGAACAATGAACAGGAAGAATGGCAAGCCCAGCACGGCCACGATAGCTGTAACCGGCGTTTCAAACGGGACGTTAATCATCCGCCCGAGCGTATCTGCGAACAACATGAAACTACCGCCAGCTATCGCGGACAGAGGCAGAATGGTACGGTAATCGGTCCCGGCAAACGTCCGCACGAGATGCGGAATCATCAGGCCGATGAAGGCAATGTTACCAACAAGGGCAACCGCGGCACCTGCCAAAAGTGTGATCAACACGTAAAGCGCAATTTTGACATGAGTGATCTTCAGCCCAAGACCCACGGCTGTTCCTTCGTTCAGGCTAAGGATCGTCAGCTGCCGGGACAGCAGAATAGAAATGACGAGGCAAATGATTATAACCGGGGCTATTGCTGCAATTTGCCCCCAGGTCGTCCCGATCAGTCCGCCGGACGTCCACATCGATACATTTTTGGAGAGCTTAAATTGAAGGCTGATTCCTTCGGCCACTGCCGTCAGCAGAGCCGATACTGCAGAACCGGCTAACACCATATGCAGGGGAGACATGTTTTGTTTCCGAAGAGCAGCAATGCCGAATACAAGCATAAAGCCAACCGTTGCGCCAATAAAACAGGCAATCATCGTTCCGAAATAACCGATGGCGGGTATAAAAGCCAAAGCAACCGCAAGTGCGGCGTTTGCACCGGCAGTCAGACCGAGCAGTCCGGGGTCGGCGAGCGGGTTTCGGGTTAGAACCTGCATAATCGCCCCGGCAACCGCAAGTGCAGCCCCTACCAGAACGCCGCCGACTTCCCGGGGTAAACGGAGCTCGCGGATGATGGAAATATCACCACCCGTCAAGAGCGGGTTAAACATGGCGCTCCAAATGTCGGAGAGGGAAACATTTTTGGTGCCAAGCCTGATCGCTAGTGCGAACATGACAACAAACACAACCAAGCTGACAAGCAGTTTAAGCGCAAAAGCAGAGTTTATCAGCTTTTGCGGGGACTGTTTCTTCATTTCGATCATCCGTTCCTTAATTTCCCAGCAATGACTTGGAAATAAAATCAAGCTGATAGTCAAGAGAAAGGGCATCGTTAAAATAGAACGTTGAGGCGTCTACTTCATAGACATGGTTATTTTTAACGGCCGGGATCTCCTTGTAAGTTGAAGTCTCCTGGAAGGAGGCATCACCGGCGGATTCTTTACTATAGATGACGTAATCTCCCATATACTCCGGCAGGATTTCTAATGACAAATTGTAATATCCGTCTTTTGCCGTCATTTCTTTAACCTTATCCGGCATTTTCAGACCCATGGCCTGATAGATGATTTCCGTACCGCGTCCCCAGCCGCTACCGAAGGTATACAGATTCTTGGAATCGCCTTCTATAACGGATATTGTACTGTCAGCGCCAATTTTAGCTTTAATTTCTTCACCTGCTGTTTGAGCACGTTTCTTGAAATCGGCAATCCAGTCAGCTGCTTTCTGTTCCTGGTTAACGGCTTTGCCGATCTCCAGAATCTGAGTCAGATAGTCCACCTTGTTGTATGTATAGGTAACCAGCGGTGCGATTTGCCCCAGCTTATTCGCGTTCTTGACATCTGACATGGCGATGATCAAATCGGGTTTAAGGTTCAGGATGCTTTCAACATTCTCATCGGACACTTCGGCGACATTCTTCAATGGATCCTGGAATTTCGGATTTGCTTTGGTCCAGGCATCCACACCAACAAGGGGAATATCAAGTGCTAGCAGGTTGCCTGCATATCCGGAAAGGACTACAACACGCTGAGGGTTTGCAGGGACTTCAATCGGTCCGTTTTCGGATTGATAAGTAATGGTATCGGAGCCGCTGGTATTAGCGCTTGCGCCAGCTTCCGGAGCCTTGCTGGTTGTGGCGGAGTTATTGTTTGCATGGTTGCCGCAGGCGCTTATAACCAGGATGGTAAGGACAAATAGAGGTAACAACAATTTCTTCATTTCTAGGATTCTCCCTTTCAACTACATAAGTTATGATATTGATAATCATTATCAATTAAAGACCGCTTAGAAAACTTTAAAGGTTTATAGCTCGTTTGTCAACAGTTAAAATGTATCCCTGAAGAGTGGGCTTGCCCCACTCCTTTCTTTTTGAGCAGGGATTATAATCCATCTTGACAGTGAAAATTTTAATGGGGGGAGGGCTTGATCGTCAGGAAGTGGGGCTGCTAGCTGAATAATCTTGAGGAGGTATTTTTCATGCTTACCATTACAAGAAAAGCAGTTAGTCTGTTGGTAGTGCTTGCCGTCATGATCACAGGATTTTCACCCCAAACTGCTGGTGCGAACGAGATGGATGCTGATTCGGCATCTTTGGCACAGACCGCCGGTGCTCCGGCCACGATCCAAAATTACCCGATGCCATCCATCTATACCGCATCCAGTGTGTTTACATTGAAAGCGGATAACGAAACGATTCCTGTTATTAAGTATCTGGATGACTATGACTACGCTCAATTTTCTTTTTCCGGCACGGTCAGGATCGAAGTTACTGCCAATGCGCCGATTACCTCTTATTCCATCAGTCCACAGGCCAAAAACATCAAGGGTACGGTCAATGGGAACAAGCTGACGTTTTCGCTTTCTTCCTCAACCTATGTGATCGTGAAAATCAATGACTGGAAGAAGAAGATGGTCATCGCAGCAGATCCCTTGGAGACGGATATCCCCCCGTCCACAGGTGCCGGAATCTATAATGTGACGCGGTCGCCATACAACGCGGATAACACGGGGGCACGGATGGCATCGGATGCGATTCAGCGGGCGATCGATGATGCTCATCAAGCGGGCGGCGGCATTGTATTTGTTCCGGCCGGTGTCTATAAAAGCGGGAATCTGACATTAAAAAGCAATGTGACCTTTTACCTGGCCGGAGGCGCCGTCATTGTCGGCACAGGCAAGGGGGAAGACTACGCGATTGATTTTCGCAAGGATTCACGAAATGCCGATGGAACGTATTTCATTCGTACTGCCATAAACTCCAGCAATATTACCATACGGGGACGGGGAACCATTGACGGCAAAGGCATCGCAATGCGGGAGCGCAAGATGCCGGCGCCGCATAAAAATGAAGGGCTTCTGAACAACCTGCTCGTGCCGATCGCAACCACAAATTTTACGTTTGACGGTTTAATATTGCGGGATGCCGGTTTCTGGTCGTTTATGGTGGTTCGTTCCGATCATGTGACCATCAAAAATCTTAAGGGATTCCAGGATTTATACAAAATTGAAAATGACGTGATCGATATTAATGAAAGTCAGCACGTGCTTGTCAAGCATGCCATTGCCATATCGGATGACGACACGTACTCCACCAAAACCTGGCTGCAGACGGGGATGTCCAAAGGGTGGCCGGGCGCGCTTGAACATTTGGAGGATGTGGTCTTTGATGACGCTTTGGCCTGGACAAGATGCGCGGCATTCAAGATTGGCATGGGCGTAGCCCAGCCGCAGATCGGCGTAACCATCCGAAATTCGTATGTGTTTCAAAGCGCCCGGGCATTGCTCATTGATCATGGCTACCAATACAACACGCTTCCGGAGGAAGGTTACGCCCAAGATATTACGTTTGAAAATATCGATATCGAACGCGTTGGCATCAATCAATTCGGGAACTATTGGCTTGGGGTTTCCACCAGCACTTCCGGCGACGTAAGCAATGTGATCTTAAAGAACATCAATGTTCGCGAGACGGGATCGCAGAAATCCAGGCTTGCCGGAAATGCCACCAAAGGCGGCATGGTTAACGGCGTTACGTTCACAGATATTTATGTTGGAGGCAAGCTCGCAACAAGCCTGAACGATTTGAATGCCACCGCCAACAATAATGTAAACGGTATCATTTTTGCTAATTCCAATGCCAACCCGCCATTGTTCAGCGACAATTTCGAAGACGGAAATACGACGGGATGGACGTCTGTTACCGGCGGCTGGAATGTACCTGCAGACGGCACGAATAAAGTGCTGTCCAGCGGGGGCCAGACAACTACATCCCTGATTACCGCTAATAGCGGCGGCTTATGGACGGATTACACGTATGAAGCCAGAATGAAAATGCCCATCACCGATGCAAATGCAGGCCTGGTCTTCAGGGTAAAGGATGCAAATAATTATTATATGTATCGCATCAATTCATCGAATAAAAAGCTGGAGTTGTACAAATCCGTGAACGGAAAACTGACGGCTGTAACCAGTACCCCGTTCACAGCCAAGGAGAAGCAGTGGTACACGGTGAAGGCGGTTATCCAAGGTAACAAGATTGCCTGTTATGTGGACGGAGAATTAAAGATGGAATGGACCAATCCGGTCACCGAATTGACAGCAGGCGGGATCGGATTCCGGACCACCTCGGCGGGCGTCCATTTTGACGATGCTTTGGTGCTGGCGCCTGCCCCGATTTAGCGTAAATGGATCATACGAAGGAGCTGCCCCAAGAGCCATGAGATGGCGCTCGGGACAGCTTCGTTTTTTAATATTGTCGAATAGGGGGCAGCAGTGAAATAATCAAAGGAATAGAGATTTATAACGGAAGGCGTGAAAAGCTTGGATTATCTCCGCAGGCAATCGTTCCGCAGCAAACTCAAAGTCGCATTTCTGGCCGTCATCGTGCTCTCCGTGCTGATGACCGGCGGGTTGTCTTATTATATTTCGGCCGCCACCCTGGAAAAGAACGCGCTGAAGCTCACGCAGGACACGGTGGTCAGGTCCGCGCAGATCGTGGATGAGAAGCTGAACAAGCTGATGCTGATTATGATGACGTTCATGATCAGCCAGCCTTTTCACGACATGCTGAAGGATGCCGCCTCCGGGGACACCAGCAGGTATTACACGCATCTGAACGATCTTGACAACGTTTTCTCACAAGCGCGGATCGCCGAGCCGCTGATACAGTCCATCTACGTTTCGACGCCGATTGGCGAGTTCTATCCTTCGTCCATGAACCGCAACCGGCTCACCGCGTTTGAGGATACCTTTCTGTATGACCGCATCGAACAGGAAAAAAAGAACCTCTGGGTGGAGGGCCATGAGGATATGCTCTTCTCCGGCAAGGACCGCGTCATCTCGCTGATTCTGGAGCCGATCTTTGACATTCCGGTCAGCGATGTCTATATTGTCGTGAATATCCGTGAGGACGGCTTCCGCAAGCTGGTGCAGGGAGACACCGGGACAGGGGCGTCCAGCTTTTTGCTGAACGCTAAAGGCGAGACAGTCTACCCTGTGAAGGAGCCGCTGGTCCGGCAGGCGGTGGACTCGGGGAATCTGCGGGAGTTGATGAATCGCCCGGAAGGCAGCCAATCCTTTGAACTGGACGGCAAAGCTTATTTGCTCAATTATGCCCGGCTCGGCATTGCGGATTGGACGATGACCACCATCCAGTCTCAGGCCGGCGTGCTGAAGGACATGGTATATGTGAAATGGCTGATCGCCGGGGTCGCTCTGGCGGCTTTTACCGTAACAACGCTGGTTTCCGGCGCGTTTACGCGCTATCTGCTAAAGCCGCTGCAAGGGCTGTTGAAGGTGATGAAGCGGGTGGAGAACAATGATTTGTCCGCCCGTTTTGCGAGCGGCAGCGGAGATGAGCTGGCCCAGGTGGGCTTCCGGTTCAACCGGATGCTGGAGCAGATTGTGGTGTTGATTGAAGAGGTCACGGAGGCACAGACGCATAAGCGGTCTGCGGAGATCAAGGCGCTGTCGGCGCAGATGGATCCGCATTTTCTGTACAACACTCTGAACACCATCTACTGGAAGCTGAATTTGAAGCAGGTCGGGCCTTCGCAAAAAATGGTCATGTCACTCTCCCGGCTGTTCCAGCTTGGGCTGAACAATGGCCAGGAAATTACGACATTGTCGAAAGAGCTGGAGCATGTGCGCCAGTATCTGGAGCTGCAGTCAAGCTGCTATGAAGGGTTGTTCTCCTATGAGATTCATGTCCGTGAGCCGGAGCTGTCCGCGCTTTCGATTCCGCGCATTATTTTGCAGCCGCTGGTGGAGAACAGCATTCTGCATGGTTTTCGCGACCTGGAGAACGGCGGCCGGATCGAAATTGAAATTGCCGGAGAAGGGGGCGGGGAACGCTGGACGCTTGCCGTACGCGATAACGGCAGCGGCATGGACGAGGCCCAAGTGCGCGCACTCTTTTGGCGGGAATCGGAGAAGGGGTATGCCGTGTCCAATCTGATCCGGAGGCTTCAGCTCTATTACGGGGAAGGTGCGGAATTTCATGTGGACAGTGCGCCGGAACGCGGAACGGAAATACGGATTTCTTTACCTAAGAAGGGGGAGCATGCGGATGAGCAATCCTGAGACGGTCAGTCTCTGCATTATCGACGATATCAAAAGCGTGGTGGACGGGCTGACCGCGATGAACTGGGAAGAACAGGGGATTCGGGTCGCAGGGGTATCGAGCAATGGGGAAGAGGGGCTTAAGCTGATTGGCGGGGTGCGGCCGGATCTGGTCATTACCGATATCCGGATGCCGAGAATGGACGGGCTGAGCTTGCTGCGCACGGTTCTGGAAGAGAACCGCAGTTGCAAGGTCATTCTGATCAGCGGCTATGCCGACTTCGAATACGCGCAGCAGGCGGTGCAACTGGGAGCGTTTGATTTTGTGGTGAAGCCTTTTTCAGAGGAAGAGATCATGTCGACGGCGCTGCGGGCCAAGGCGGAGATTATGGAAGAGAGGTCCAAGCGCTTAAATCTGCGGGAAATGGAGAATAAGCTCCGCGAGAGCATGCCGGTGCTGCAGCAGGAATACTTTGCACTGCTCGTAAGCCACCGAACTTCATGGGAAGAGGCTTCAAGGCGATGGGATTTCCTGAATATTGAGCTAGAGCCTCGGGGTTTCGTGGTAATGCTGATCGAAATCGATCGTTTCCAGGAGCAGGTTGCCGAGCTGTCCATCCGGGAGATGGAGCTGATCCGTTTCTCACTGCTGAACATCATGCAGGAGACGCTGGCCGACTATGCGCGTTGCGTCGTTTTTCGCGCCCGTCATGACCGGTACCTGGCCGTACTGAATGATACAAGTGTGTCCCGTCCGTTCAGTCCGATCGAAATTGCCGAGCAGTGCTGCCGGAATATTGAGCGGTATACCAAGTTTACGGTTTCGATCGGGGTCGGCGGCAGAGTGGAGGAGATCAGCGAGCTGCCGGATTCCTACCGCCAGGCGCATCGGGCGCTCTCCCATCACCTGTTCACCGAAGGCAATGCGGCCATTATGTACGACGAAATTCACCAGAGCGGAAGCCAGGAGCCGCTGGCGCTGGAGTACAAGGATGAGCTGCTGCTGGCCCTTCGTTCCGGGAATGTCAGCCGGACGGGCGCCATTCTGTCGGCGATTTCGGAAACGCTGCAGAGCTTGATCTCCCGGCAAAATCCGGATTACCTCCTCAGTCTGTACGATGAGCTGGCCGCTTCAGCCATTCGCACCTTTTACGAGATCGTTCCGTATCCGGATATTCAGCCGCTGATCCAGCGATTCAGGGCGGTGCAAGGGACAGCGGGGCTGTCGCTTTCGTCCCTGCAGCGTCAGTTGCTGGCCTTGTGCACGGAAGGGGCCGGACTGGTGCGCCAGAACAGCCTATCCGAAGGACAGAGGGTGATTTATGAAGCCACCCACTATATCAAGGGCCGCTTGTCCGAGGATATCACCGTCGGCGATTGCGCGGCCCATGTTCATCTCAGCGCCAGCTACTTTTCCAGCCTGTTCAAGAAGGTGACCGGGATGACGGTCACCCAGTATATGACCTCGGAACGCATCCAGAAAGCGAAACTGCTGTTGGTGGAGGGGGCGCAGGTTCAGGAGGTGGCTTCGGCTGTAGGTTATGAGGAGCGCCGATATTTCAGCGAGATGTTCAAGAAGATCACCGGCCAGACGCCATCGGAGTTCAGGGCGGGTTATCACCCGGACCGGCCGGAGGCGTGAGGCGCGCGCCGCGGGAGACCGTAGAATTCTGTCCCTGGAGAGTGAGTCTGCCGCACTCCTTTTCCGCGGGCGAGGGCCTATAATAAAAGGCGAGCTCTCAATACAAATGCTAATCAAAGGGGTAGAACGTATGCGAAAAAAATGGTTAGGTCTCGGCTTGAGCCTTATCCTGGCCGCAGGAATTGCCGGCTGCGGCGGGAACGGCAACAACGGCAATGGCGGTGCGGCGAATGGAAAATCTGACGGCAGCACAGGGGCCCACTCAGCCGAGACGGGCGCACCCATACAGTTGAAATACTGGACTGACGACCGTCACGACCAAGAGTATATTAAGGAATTGATCAATAAGTTTAATGAAACGAACGGCGACAATATTCAGGTGGAATTGACGGTGATGTCCGAGAACTACACGCAAAGCGTCGATATTGCCTTTTCCAGCAACCAGGCGCCGGATGTGCTGCGCCTCAAGAGCGCCAATACGTCCGAGTTCGTCAAAAAAGGGTATCTGGCGCCGATTGACGATTATCTTACCGATGACATGAAAACGGAATTCGGCAGCCTGTTGATTGACAATGTCAACCGTTTTGACGGCAAGGTGTACTCGCTGGCTAACACCGGCCTCACCATGCGTCTGGTCTACAACAAGGATCTCTTTGCCAAAGCGGGCATCGAGAAACCTCCGGGTTCGCTGCAGGAAATGGTGGACGATGCCAAGAAAATCACCGAAGTCGGCAAGTCCGAAGGCATCTACGGCTTCGCGCTGAACTTCAAAAATCCCAAGCAGGCATTTGACCGTTCCATCCGGGAGATTCTCTCCTTGAGCGGATATCAGGGACTTGGCTTTGATCCGAAAACAGGCCGATTCGATTTCGCGCCTTACGCACAGGTCATCGAATATTTCAAGCAGATGTATAAAGACGGAAGCATTCTGCCCGGCGCGGAATCGCTGGATATCGACCCGCTGCGCGCCCAATTCGCGGCAGGCAAAATCGGCATGTATCTTTCCTTCTCGACGGAGCCGGGCGTGTACAAGGATCAATTCCCGACGGAAATCAACTGGGCGGGCGCCCTGGCCCCAACGCTGGACGGACAGATCAAGGGAACTTCCGAAATCGTGTCCGCCGGAACCTGGCTCGGCATCAGCGCCAGATCGGCCCATCAGGACGCAGCTTGGAAATTTGTACAGTATATGTACGGCGACGAGGTTTTGAAGACCTATCATGAAAAAGGCTTTGGGATTGCCATTGTGCCAAGTATTGTGAAACAGGCCAAAAACCCGGAGATCGGCGGGATGGAAGGCTTCCTGGTCGGAGAACACGACTCGCTCTGGCCCGCTGCGCCAAGCGTTACTCCGGAAGGTTCCACCTATGCGGATGCTTTCTTCAAATACATCCTCGACGGGGGAGATTTGAAAGCGATCACAGCGGATTTGAACGCAAGATACAACGCCGCCTTGTCCAAAGCCGTGGAGAAAGGCGAGATTACCGTAACGCCGGATCCTGCTTTTGATCCAAGCAAACCGCAGGGAGAATAACGGGAAGAAGGGGCTGCCGCGCACTTCTTGGCGGATGCCCCTTTTCTTTGCCCGAAGGAGGAACAAATCATGAGTTTTAAATGGAAACGGCTGGGGGAGAATGCTCTGTTTCTGGTCCCGAGCAGCATTATGACGGCCGCCCTCGGCATCTATCCCCTGCTCTGGATGCTGCGCTATATGTTCTATGATTATGCCGGGTACGGCGATGCGCTGTTCATTGGCCTGGACAATTTCCGCCGGTTGCTGCGCGACGGGCTGTTCTGGGAATCGGTCGGCAATACCTTTATCTTTGCCGGAGGCAAGCTGCTGCTGACGCTGCCGTTGTCCCTGCTGCTGGCGGTCATCCTGAACGGCAAGCTGCGGGGCGGAAATCTGCTGCGGGGCATTTATTTTATGCCGACGGTGATCAGTACCGCAGTCATATCCGTTGTTTTTTATAATATCTTCAATTCCTATAACGGGATGGTTAACACCGTTCTGATGAAGCTGCACCTGGTCTCGCAGCCGATCGACTGGCTCGGGCCGAAGCATGCGATGCTGACGGTCATCCTTGTGGCGGTATGGGGCGCGGTCGGCAATTATATGCTGCTGTTCCTGGCCGGGCTGCAGAGTATTCCGCAGGATTTGTACGAGAGTGCGGCCATGGACGGCGCGAACGCCGGAAGACGGTTCTGGAGCATCACGCTTCCGATGCTGGCCCCGGTTGCTCAGATGGTTATCATGCTGGCGATTATCGCATCCCTGAAAGGCTACGAGAGCATTATGGTCATCACGGAAGGCGGACCGATCGGGAAAACCGAGGTCATGTATCTCTATCTGTACAAACTGCTGTTCCCGGTATCTACAGGTTCGCCCGTAACGCAGCAGCTTGGATACGGCAGTGCCGTAGGCTTCGCAAGCGCTGTTATCGTCGGAGCGATCACCGGCTTGTATTTCTTCTTGAGCCGTAAAATGAACAAGGTGTATTAGTGCGTGTTCAAAAAGTCAGGTTTTCAGCACCGAGAAGGTTGGATGAAGCTAGGGACTGAGGAGCGGAGCGTACGTTTTGGGTACGTGAGCACCGGAAGGCCCGGCTGAATTCAAGATGCGACGTCGAATCCGCTTCTTGACCTTCTTCGTGATCAAAAGATGACTTTTTGAACAACCTCTATTAGCGTACAGGAGGTCCATCCATGAACGAACAGGTGTTATCCCCGCAGCCGGACGGGCGCGGAAAAAGTGCAGCCCACCCAATTTCCGGCCATGCAGGCCGGGTTGTGGCCCGCACGGTCATGTGGCTGTTTTTATTGATAACGGCGATGCTGACTTTGTTTCCCTTGCTTATGACATTATCCGGTTCTCTCAAGACCGGCGCCGAAATGATGACCGGCGGCAGCCTGCTGCCGGCCAAGCTGCAATTCGCCAACTATGCGGAAGCCTGGAAACAGGCTAATTTCGCCCGCTATACCTGGAACAGTGCTTTTGTCAGCATTATGGTTACAGTTGGCACCCTGCTGGTCGCTTCCATGGCGGCTTATGTGGTGGACCGGCGCGATTTTCCCGGCAAATCTCTGTATGTAACGGTGCAGGCATCGATGATGTTTATATCCGTAGGCGCTATTGTGCTGCGCCCGCAGTTTGATCTGATGGTGGCCCTGCACCTGAATACCACGCTGTGGGGAGTCATCCTCATACTGATCAGCGCCCATTCCAGCACGTTTTTTATGCTGCAGGGCTTCTTCAAAGCGATTCCCCGCGAGCTTGACGAAGCGGCAATGGTGGATGGCTCCGGGTTCATCCGCACCTTCTTCCGGATTATCCTGCCGCTCTTGACTCCGGGGCTGGGCGTGGCCGGGCTGTTCGCCTTCCGCCATGCGTGGAACGAATACATTCTGCCGCTGGTGTTCACGATGACCAATCCGCAGCTGCAGACGCTCACCGTCGGGCTGGCGAATCTCCGCTACGGCTCTTCCGCGGCGATGCAGATCCATCTGATGATGGCGGGAGCCTGTTTGTCGATCCTGCCGATGCTGCTCGCTTATATTCTGGCAAACAAGACGTTTATCCAGGTGACGGCGGGTTCGGTCAAAGGTTAAATTCAATTTCTTAAAGTGCGAGTTCAAAAAGTCGGGTTTACAGGACCGAGAAGGTTGGATGAAGCTAGGGACTGAGGAGCGGAGCGTACGTTTTGGGTACGTGAGCAACGGAAGTTCCGGCTGAGTTCAAGATTCGACGCCCGATCCACTCCTCGAACTGCTTCGTCCTGGGAAGACGACTTTTTGAACATCCTCTTATACAAAGGAGCGTTATGCATATGAGTGATTTTACAATTGGACCTTTGGTTTCCAGCCCGGTCATCGCCCGGCATGCAGGAAATCCGATTCTGTCGCCGGGCGATGTGCCTTACGGTCCGGCGATGGTCTTTAATGCCGGGGTCGCCAAATTTAAAGGCAGATATGTGATGGTCTTCCGCAATGACTACGGCGATGAACATAAAGGGATTGTTGCCCCTCATCATACAACCAATCTTGGCCTGGCCTTCAGCGATGACGGCATCAAGTGGGAGGTACAGCCTAAGCCGTGCTGGTCCTGGCATGATGAAGAAGTTATCCGCGTGTATGATCCGCGTCTGACGGTGGTCGGCGAACAATGCTATATGTGCTTTGCGGTCGATACCAAGCATGGGCTGCGCGGCGGCATCGCCGCAACCGAGGATTTCAGCTCCTTCGAGGTGCTTAGCCTGTCGCTGCCGGACAACCGCAACATGGTATTGTTCCCGGAGCGGATCGTGGGCAAGTATGTGCGGCTGGAGCGGCCGATGCCCGTATACAGCCGGGGCGGCATAGACCGCTTTGACATGTGGATAAGCGACTCGCCTGACCTGAAGTACTGGGGCAACTCCAAGCTGCTGCTGGCGGTTGAAGATGTAGCCTATGCCAATGACAAGGTAGGCCCGGGCGCTCCGCCTGTCAAAACGGACAAAGGCTGGCTGACCCTGTTCCATGCCGTGGACATCGACCGCAGCCGGGGCAAAAACGGCTGGGAGGATAGCTGGAAGAAACGCTATACCGCCGGCATTATGCTGCTGGATCTTGCCGATCCCAGCCGGATCATCGGCAGGGCGGAGGCGCCGCTGCTTGCGCCGGAAGCCGCTTATGAGACCGATGGGGGCTTCCGCAATGATGTTATTTTTCCCGGGGGCATGATTTTGGAAGATTCAGGGGAAGTCAAAATCTATTACGGCGCCGCCGATACGGTAGAATGTCTGGCTACCGCGCATGTGGATGATCTGTTGCGTCTTTGTCTTGAAGGTACGGTCAAATAAGCAATTATGAAACATTAAACCGGCTCAAAAACGAAATCGCAGCTTGACCGGGGCTGGGCAAACGATCCGGAGTACGTGGGGCCCTACCTACGGACCGAGATGACCTTATTTCGACGAAATCACGCGTTTTGGGAGGGTGAACGGACTCTATGGACCTTATTTGGCCTTTTGAAGCATGTTCTGGCACTAGCGTGCATTAACTTTTGCTCAAGATTTCCCGGAAAAGCTACCCGGAAATCTAACGGTTGTAGCAGTGGCTATTTTACGAAAAAATACCTTTTCTAAATTGTAACGGTTCTGAGCGCCGTTATTTGCCTGAATCTGAGCAAAATAGCCGGATTTCAGTGAAATAAGCGCCATGGAAACCGTTACAATTTGAAATCAACGTTCATGGAACAAATAGCGCTTGTGGCAACCGTTAGAGTATTTGTATGGCTAGAAAATGTATCTTGTCAGATCAGATTTAATGCAACGCTAGTGATGCTCTGGGCTATTTTCAAGTAAATAAAGGTCTCTCCTGTCCGTTAAAACTGAAAACGTCGTATTTTGGAAGCCAATAAGTTCTACTCGGTCCCTTAGCGGGTCCAGGATGACGCCCCCGTTCTCATTACCGCCTGTCAAGCACCGATTTTTAGGTTGAGCCATTAAACCTATACAGAATTGGAGGACTTTCTATGAATTACGGACATATTACGCTGCCTTCCGCCAGCATTCCGGTTGCCCGCAACGTGGATGTGCTGGTCATCGGCGGCGGAGCTTCCGGCATCGCCGCAGCCATTGCCGCTGCGAAAGGGGGAGCGCAAACGATGCTGGTGGAGCAGCGGGGCTTCCTTGGTGGCATGGGCACGGTTGCGCTCGTTCCGGCCTTCTGTCCCTTTACGGATAAGCGGAAGCCGATTATCCGCGGTCTCGGCCTGCAGCTGATGGAGCGGATGAAACAGGCGTGCGACGCCGGGTACCGCGAGGAATATCAAGGGCTGCTGGATTGGGTGCCGATCGATCCCGAGGTGCTGAAACGGGTCTATGACGATGCCATTCTAGAAAGCGGCGTGACGCCGCTGTATCATACCTTTGTCTACGATGTTGTACTGTCTGAGGACCGCCGGACGGTCCAAGGGGTCGTTGTCGTCAACAAAACCGGACGTTCTTTCATCCCCTGCCGGTATATCATCGATTGCTCGGGAGACGGGGATATCGCCGCTCTGGCGGAGGTTCCTTTTCAGAAGGGGGGGGAGGCAGGCGAACTTCAGCCCGGCAGCATGTGCTATCTGCTTGCGAATGTGGACCGTCCAAAGTTCAAACGCTTCCTGGAGGAGAGTGGGGATACGGGCCAACTGCACAAGACGGTGGAATTGGCGATTGCCGAAGGAGCACTGCCGGAGGGCCGCAAGTCGATCTCCGGCCTTGCCTGGATCAGCGACTACCTGGTGGGCGTCAACTTCGGCCATGTTTTCGGCGTCGATGGTACGCTTGCCGAGGATTTGACGCGGGGGGCGATTGAAGGACGCCGCACGGCGGAACGCCAGCTGCAGTTCTTCCGCCGCTATGTGCCGGGCTTTGAGCACGCCCATATGGTGGCGAGCGGAGAGCAGCTCGGCATCCGGGAGACCCGGCGCATCGAAGGGGACTACATCCTGACGGTCGATGATTTCCTTGCTGCCCGCTCCTTTCCGGATGACATTGCCCGCAACGCCTACTACATCGACATCCATCTCGCCAGCAGCAAAAGCGAGATGACCTTCAACCACTTGCCGCCGGGAGTTTCCCACGGCGTACCGTACCGGATCCTGCTGCCGGTCGGCATCGACAACCTTTGGGTCGCCGGACGCTCCGTATCCTCGGATCGTGCGGTCCAAGGCTCCCTGCGGGTGATGCCGAACTGCTTCTCCATGGGTCAGGCCGCGGGGACGGCGGCTGCATTGGCGCTGCAAGGCGGCACCGGCTCGCGCGGCATTTCCGTAGCCGAGCTTCAGCGGCGGCTGCTGGAGCAGGATGTATGGCTTGGAGAGGATTTCATACTGGCTGAGGAGGCCGTGGGCAAGAAGGAAGGGAATGCACCGTGATGCAGCTTCCTTTAACGAATGAGTGGTTCCACGGTGCCGTTTCGTTGGAGCACCGGGAGGATGGAATTAAGCCATGGCGCATTCCTTACCTGGATTACGACCTGTATCCGCCCGAGGGAATCGAGGGCAAAGCCGAAATTTGCGCCGGTGTCCGCCTGCGGTTGCGCACGGATTCCGCAGAGGTGGCGGTATCGTTCACACCGCTTGCGGATACCGCCGCCATGGACTGCCTGGTTGGGGGAGAATTGTTCCGGACGCTCAGCCTGCCCGCCGGAGCAACAGAAGCCTTGTTCAGCGGACTGGGGGGCGGAGTCAAGGATCTGGAGATTTGGCTCCCGCAAAATATTGGAATGACCATCACCGGCCTGCGAATTGGGTACAAAGCCTCCGCAGATCCGCTGCCAGATACCCGGCCTCGGTGGATTACTTACGGCAGCTCCATTACCCAGTGCGTCGCGGCTTCCAGCCCTTCGCGCACCTGGCCCGCCATTGCCGCCGCGAACTGCGGCTTCAACCTGACCAATCTCGGCTTCTCCGGCAACTGCCACATGGAGCCGATGATCGGGCGGCTGATCCGCGACCTGCCGGCCGATTTCATCTCCATATGTGCGGGCGTGAACATCTATGGCGCAGACACCTTAAGCCCGCGTATGTTCAAGCCGCTGTTGATTGGACTGCTGGAGACGATACGCGACAAGCACAGGGAGACTCCGCTGCTTGTCATTTCCCCGATTTATGGCACCGTCCGTGAAACGGAGGTGAATCGTCTGGGCTTCACGCTGCCCATGATGCGTGAAGCCATCCGCGAGACCGTGGAGCTGCTTATGGAGCGGGGCGATCGTAAAGTTTACTACCAGGATGGCCTGAACTGGCTCGGCCCGGAGGATGAAGCCTTGCTGACGGACGGCCTGCACCCTGGAGCCAAGGGGTATGAGTTGCTAGGCCGGCGTTTCCGCGGCCTTCATGAATTTGCGTTCCGGGGTGTATATAAATTTGCGGAGTAATGTAATGTCTACCTATCGTGGTATTATAAAACAATATAAAACTTCTGATGGGTCGTGTATATGAATATGAAAGATCCCTTTACGCTGATGAACTTTGATGTAGAAGAAGCAAGTATATACGAGTTACAAAACGCGATGGAACAAGGTAGATTTACTTCAAAAGAACTTGTGTTGTGCTATTTATCACGTATCGCAAAATATGATCAGGATGGTCCTCACATAAATTCCATCATGGAAATTAACCCCGATGCCATTTTCATCGCAGAGGCTCTCGATTTAGAACGTCAGCGCAAGGGGAGTAGAGGACCTCTTCATGGCATTCCGATTCTCGTGAAGGATAATATCGAAACCGGAGACAAAATGCGTACTAGTGCGGGAGCTTTAGCGCTGGCGCAACATGTAAGTACGAAAGACGCTTTCCTGATTCGCCGGCTAAGAGAATCCGGGGCCATTATATTGGGAAAGACGAATATGACGGAATGGGCCAACGGTGTTTCCTCGACGATGTGGGCGGGTTATAGTTCAAAGGGAGGGCAGGTCGCGCACCCGTATGGTGAATTTTTCGTAGGCGGATCCAGTACTGGATCGGCAGCTGCGGTGGCCATGAGCTTTGCAGCGGCGGCGGTAGGCACAGAAACCTCCGCTTCAATTCTAAGTCCGGCCATACAAATGTCTATCGTCGGCATTAAACCGACCGTCGGCTTAATCAGCCGCTCAGGAATGATTCCTTTTTCTTATTCACAAGATACAGCAGGGCCGATGGCAAGGACGGTTTCAGATGCGGCAGTTCTGCTTAGCGCATTGGTTGGGAGGGATGAGCACGACCCAGCAACCTGGCGTAATGACCATGTTATACAAGATTACACTGCATTCTTGGACAAGGATGGACTACAGGGAGCGAAAATTGGGGTCTTTAGTGAAGTGCCCGATTACGTACATGAATCTGGTGAATATAATAAGGAGCTATTTCAACAAGCAGTCTTCGAACTGATAAAAGCAGGAGCCAAAGTGGTAGAAGATATCGAGATTCCTTCATTCCATGGGCCATGGCAGTGGAACAAGATGAATTTAGAATTCAATCATGGGGTGGAAAATTATTTGCAGCGTCTCCCGGCACACATGGCGTTTCATTCATTGTCCGAACTTATCGATTGGAATGAAAATCATGCTGATGAAGCCCTAAAATACGGCCAAGATATGTTGAAATTCCGCGAGGGATTAACCGATCCCTTGAAAAATAAGGACTATATTTTGGAATCCATTATGGATTTACATCTAGCCCAGAACGAAGGAATCGATTATGCGATAAATCGTTATCAGTTAGATGCGATAATGTTTCCTGCTTATATTGGAGCGGATATATGTGCCAAAGCTGGTTATCCATCGATTGCTATCCCCGCGGGGTATGGAGCGAACGGCAGACCATTTGGCGTTACTTTTGCCGGAAAAGCATTTACCGAACCTACCTTAATTCGCATAGCTTATTCTTTTGAACAAATAACGAAACATCGCAAAAAGCCTGCATTTAACTAACTTTGCTGATACCGCAACGTTCAGCGCGTAAAAATGATGAATGCTCCATTTAATGAAGTGGAGCATTTTTCTATTTTATCTTACTATGTTTATATGAGGGAAGTGGCTTTCTTTGAAAAAAACAATAATTGTATGCTCAGTTACTCTCGTTATCTTGTTGATTGTGGGGACCGGGTACTTTAAATAATTTGTCGCACTCTCCCGAAAGGGAGGGGGCGATTTTGTCGTTTATAGGAATTTGTTGAGGATTGATTTAGCTTGTTCAAAAAATGATCAATAATTGCCCCAATCATAAGAAAAAACACTTTAGAATAATTGACTAATGGTAAATAATTCCGTATCCTTATGATAAGGAATTAAATGGGATTGGAGGTAAATTTATTGAATCAATTACGCCTGGACGATTTGAAAATTGATTCCTTAGTAGATCTGCTAAAGGCTACATATACCCTTGAAGATTGGGACAAAATGATCGAAATAGCTGACAAGCTTCACTTGGCCGCCCTAGAGCTTGAAGGCGAAAGATCAACTAAAAGCAAGGCTTGTGAGAGGCATCCAATTTACTACTTTGGCTACAGCAAGTTAATGAAAGGATTAGCTCTTCAAAATAAGGGACAATACAGCGAATCAAAGGCCCTTGTAGAAGAGTATAGTGATCTTTCTTGGCTAGACGACGGGAGCAAAGAAGCACTAGAAGAAGTCGAGTTCTTTAAAATGTTCGCCAAAGCTAATATGTATGCTACAAACTTACTTGAAGGCAATTTAGAATATCTTGAACCATATGTCCAATTTCTAAGGGAATCAAGAATTGATGAGTTGATGCCGGGATTATTGAACATTATTGAAGCAGCAATAGAACATAGCTTTGATGTTGAAGAGATACTAGAATCTTTTGAAAACGATATAAATAAGGCAATCGATTATTACAAACAACGGCGAGCATTGTACCTGATGAAAGTATTCTATAGATTGTCGCTGTATCATTTTGTTCGTCAGCAGTATAGTGCTGCAATAGATAAAACATTACAAGGTTTGGAATTATCTAACATACTTAAAGATACATTCGCATTTAAAAAGTTTTCTGCATTGTTCGAATCATTTAGGGAACATGCTGACGAAGATCAACAGAAGCGGTACACTCTTTTTATGAGTAATACTCTTAAGGAGGAATTAAGCAATGAAAAAAGCATTTTTTTCGATGGCGATCGCATTGGGGTTAATTAGCGTGATTGTAGTACCCGTAGTACCAAGTACACCTGGCGTAATAACTGTAAATCATGGGGCGGAACATTAAGACGTTTGAATATCAGATTGAATTTTTGCTTAAATAATGTCAGCATTCAAGTTGAAAAAATCACCCTCTAGGGCCAAATAGAAGGAGGAATTAAGCAATGAAAAAAGCATTTTTTTCGATGGCGATCGCATTGGGGTTAATTAGCGTGATTGTAGTACCCGTAGTACCAAGTACACCTGGCGTAATAACTGTAAATCATGGGGCGGATCATTAAGACGTTTGAGTATCAGATTGAATTTTCGCTGAAATAATGTCAGCATTTAAGCTGAAAAAATCACCCTCATGGGCCAAATAGAGGGTGATTTTTTTATATAAGAAGGTCAGTAAGCTTACATCGATTGGTCTCGTTCAACGAGATTCATCCAGCCTACCAAATCATGGACGGCGATACCGCCGAACGAGGTATGCGCTTCGCCCAATTGCTCCAACTGGACGAGCTGCTCATTCAGAACTTGGCTTCCTTCTTCGTAAAAAGTGATGAAATTTCCTTCGCTGGAGGGCTTGGTTTCCACACCGGTGTAGATTTTCTTGTTCAAGCTTTCGCCTTCGGCCAACTCGGTTTTAGCCGTATCGTAAATGGCCTTGGCGCTATCGCGGTAAGACATCAGGGTCACGGATTCGAAGCGCGAGATCATCCAGGAGCTCAAAGTTTGTTCGCTGTCCGGTACTTTATAATTATCGAGCCAGAAGGGAAGAGCCGCCGATAGCGGGAGTTCCAAGTCAGCCGCCTGCCGGGCCAACGCATCGACATTGCCTTGCCATTCAGTCACCAGGGTGTCGTAGTCCGTTTTCCAGACCGGAAGCAGATAGGGCTCAATGTCAACATGAATTCCCTTTAGCTTCTCTTCCGGCTCGGCATGCTGTTGGTAATCGTTAATCCATTTCATAAAAGCGTCCAATTTCGGACGGCTTGTGGCGAGGGCCCAGTCCGGGGCTCCGTTTAGAGCATGAACCTCGATGCCCATTTCCGAGGCCTGGCGAATGAAGCTGCGGTAGGAGGCAAGATCCACTTTGGTGCTAATTTGCAAGTATATGATTCCGACGCCTTGGGACTTAGCAAAGTTCAACAGCTCGGAGGACGATGATTGGATGAGAGCGGTGTGCCATAACCAAGTCGTTCTGGCGTTGGAGACGGGTTCAATTTCAGCGCTGGCGGTCTTGGTGGCCGGATTGCCCAAAAGCGCCAATATCAGAACAAAAACAAGAAGCATTGCGGATTTGCGGGGGTAAGAGATAGTTTTCACGAAGATGTACACTCCTTCAAGATAATAAAAATGTGTGATTGCGGTTAGGATTAGCGGACGACATGATTAGGGATCACATGAAACTTTAGGCCTTACCTCCCGCGTAGTGATGTGCCCGAACTTTAGGTCTAAAATCCCTGCAAACAGAAATGATTTGAGACTTAAGGGCGGGGTATAATCATATTTTCGTCGGACTCGCCCGATTTCTTCATAGGTCTATCGGATTATTTTTTGCCATATTATTAGCAATATTAACAGTGGAATCCAGTTTAAGCTCGATAAATCGGGATATGTACGCCAATGGTCCGGTTTGGTAAAATAATTCAAGAAAGCGGCTTCAAAGCGCAGCGGCTCGGTCGTGTATGGGAATAAGGCCTAAAGCGATATATATGGACATCCGTTTTAGAGAAACGGAAATGTCCACTTTTTTTGTGAAGATGAAGGTGGGGAGGAGGGGAGGAAATAGCATCGTTTTAGAATTGCACAACGAAGAAGGAACCATGCGGAATCACGCGAATAATTAAATATCCTTACTTAGAAAGGACAACACTTTTCGATGATGATACATAGTTATGACTTTAAAAACCGAGACGAGTACCGGGCAAGTTTCAATCGACTATCCAAGCTAGTATTTGGTATTTAGTTCGAAGCATGGTACCAAAAGGGAGCCTGGGACGATCGCTATATTTGTCATTCAATTGTTGCCGATGACCCAATTATTGCTATCTAGTCGTTAACGGCGGTCCCGGTCTCGGTTCCACCCTGGCACAACTAGGCTTGGTGGATGAGTATCACTTCCTGGTACAGCCAATCGTTGCCGGACGTGGCCTCCAATTATTGGGGGGAGTTCGTGATCGACTGAATCTGAAGCTGACCGAGACCACCCCCATCGGCTCCGGCGTCGTGGTGCTCCGCTACACGCCCGTTCGTTAATTGCTTGGCTGATCACCACGGTTTGGCACTGCCAGACAAATGGTATGGCAATATTTAACAGATTGTTTCTTAAGAAATGTCCATGAATAGAAAAACGCGAGACAAAACTTCAAGTTTTGTCTCGCGTTTTAGTTGTATCGCTTATAAACAGTTTTGTGTTCAAAAACAACTTATTATTTTGCTTCTGAAAAAATGGGGAATAAAATGTATAACACTAAAGGGTTCTAGTTTCAATAATGATTTTAACAAGTCACACTAGTCAGCTTGCTGCCCCATTCCCCGATAGGTTCAAGCCAACTTACTATTCTATCGTCAATGAGGCTTGTAAGTGCACCTTCATACTCACTACGGTAAGGCTTCGGAAGTTCATCTTGTATCCAGCTTTCTCTAGTACCTTGCCAGATCTCATAAATAACAAGATCATTAGGATTATCTAAATCATCAGATACGATTGCATTTACGAAAGTAGGCTCATTTCTAAAGTTGTTAATCATTGAAAACAAACTGTCACGAAATGTTTCTTTCTTTCCTGGTTTAACTTTGAATCGAATATTGAGAATAATTTGATTTGTATTTGTGGGCATAATCGCACACTCCTTATATTTTAAAATTTCTTAATGTATTTGTGGCCACAAGAGTTATTCTGGACCAAAAGTGTAAATACGAAAAGTACAGACTTTTTGGTTACATAGTAACTAAAGAGTAATATTTGAGGCAAAATACATGCAAAATCACAAATGGAAAATGTTGTGACTAATAAACAAAATGAAGCTAAATAAAGTTTTTCTGACATATTTTATCAAATAACAAAAATCAAAATCTGATACTTGTGTTTTGAATTTTATTGCAGTATATTCAATTTATCTTAAATATGGGTTAATTAAATTAAACAAAGCCATTTGGGTAAAAACGGTCCATTAGTTTCAAGCATGGGTCTTGGTTGTATGGGAATGTCTGGAGGAACATACGGCTCTGTGGATCGCGTAGAAAGTAATCAGCACAATTGCTGTAGCTGGTACTCGATATTAATGGCAGATTCACTTCTAACAAAAGAAACCATTTTGGATGCGACGGAAGATGTTCTTCGTCGGTTTGGACCAGAGAAGACGAGTGTAGTTGATGTGGCGCGATCATTAAATGTCACACATGGAACCATTTATCGTCATTTCCCAAGTAAATCGGCTTTACGTCTTGCGGTTTTAAAACGCTGGTTTTATGTCATCACTGAACCTGATATTGCTAATGAATTTGTTAATCATATCATCGGTAGCATCACCAAAATTGTAGAAGCAGGGATAAACAATCACGAGTTTAAAGAAGGACTAGCAGGAGATATTGCCCGTGGAATCTATGTGTCAACAATCCGATTTCATCACCCACTTTACAGTCGAGAATGGCTAATACCAACCATTCAACAGGAATATGATGTCGTTTGGAATCTCATTATGTCTGGAATTTTGCAATAAAAAGATTCCGCAATTGCACCCCTTGTAAATGCGTAAAAAAAGTTGCGAGGCGCCGAACTAAAGATCGCCTGTTATCAACAATATGCAGAAAAAAAGGAGAATGAAAGATGACAAAGACAGCATTAGTAACTGGTGCGAATAAAGGTATTGGATTTGAGATTGCGAAGCAGTTGTTGGAAGTGGGGTATCGTGTTTTAGTTGGGGCACGTGATCAGAAGCGAGGAGAAACTGCAGTAACTGCCCTCCGAAAATTTGGTGATGCAAAGTTGGTGCTGTTGGACGTTGCCGACTTAGAGAGTATTGATAACGCAGTGACAACAATCAAGCAGAATTACCCAGAGTTGACGCTCTTGGTTAATAATGCGGGTATTCCAGGCGATATGCATAAACCTGGATGGGAGTTTACGGTTGAAGAACTACAGGCAACCCATCAAGTTGACTTTATCGGTCCTTTTGCACTTTCTAAAGGCTTGCTACCATTATTGATCGCCAATAAGGGCACTATTGAAAATATCAGTATACCTATTGAGCCACTACCTTACTTCAATGCGTTTGCCTACCAAACAGCCAAGGCACCTTTGAATGTAATGACAAAATCTTGGGCAATGAGTTTTGAGCAGGAGAGCATACCTGTGGAGATTTTTGCGGTGATGCCAGGGGCGGTTTCGACGGATTTGAATGGGCATATAACGGGAGATTTTGTAAAAACACCTGCTCAGGCTGCGGAATTAATCGTAAGCTTTGTTTTGGATGATGAAAATCATAATGGACAAGTGATTAATTACGACGGCACTCTAGCAGAATACTGATTTGAATAATTACGCACAACATCTGATCTACTTCCGCGTCTTTGAACGCCCTTTCTCTACAAGAGGTGATTCGAAACCATCCGTTAATCCCTAATGACATTCCAGTTCATGGCTTGGTTATTAATCCCGAAACCGGTGCTTTAGATATCATCAACAATAAACAAAGAGAGTAAGCGAGAAAAAGAAGCAATCCCACCGGCCCTCGCAAAACGGTGTGATTGCTTCTTTTGCATGGATCATTGAGCTATTATTAGGCAGTACAGTAACGCAAGTGTAGTGACTCTTAGTATCGATTGGGATGTGAATGTGTCAGAGGTATGCTCCATCTCTAAGCCTCGCGGCCATTTTGAATTGCAAATTGGAAACAATGTGATTGCCGCATGACTCATGGTGGTAGCCACGCAGGTCATGCTTCAACCAATTATGTAATTTCTCCACCACTACCCGTGTAAGAGTATAGGAAGCCATTCAGCGACCAGGAGACGGGAACAAAGATTGTTTTTAGGATGGAATAGCTTCAACGAGCTGGCCAAAGCCAATCTTCCTGCGATGAAGGCTCGTTTTGGAATCATTGGGAAACAGATGGTATATCACGCCCAGGGCATAGACCTAACCAACCCGTATGACAAGCCAGAAATGGCTCGCCACGCGATAGTTCGGCTCCGGAATTACACTGCTTCGGGATTATAACGTGCGTGAAGAGATTATCACCGTCATTCTTGACCAAGCGGAAGAAGTCTGCCGGCGCGCCAGGGAAGTGAATATGAACGGCCGCACTGTGTCCTTGGCCATCGGTTACTCGGACGACGAGGGCGGAGGGGGCTTCAGCCGGGAGAAGACAATCGACACGCCAACCAACCTTACCCATAAGGTGTTCCAGGTGTGCAAGGAACTGTTTTATCAATATGATCAGATGCGAACAGTTCGAATACATGTCGGACTAACCAATCTATCGAATAATGATGTCCGGTTTGTACTTCACATTCAAAGTAGGAAAAGCGCTTAGTATTAACATAATTGAGTAAACGAAAAGCCACCCATTGCATCGGTGGCTTTTTCGAGTTGTTAGGTTTTATTTCAGCTCACTATAAATGTAATTCGCAAACGCATTACAACAAGCTTGATTTACTTCGCTTGTCGGATTATTTTCTTTTAGGGCAAGCAGTCCTACAAAAGGAAGGCGTTCGTCAGCGCCGTTCATTTTATTATGAAGCAGAAACTTGTCTATTCCGGGCTCTACTACTAACCGCCTAAAACTAACTCTGCAATTTACATTCTTAAAGATGTTTTCTATCTTTTTGCAATCGTTACTCTTTTAATAAAAATGGAAAGTACGAGTCCGATCAGTGCAATAATCATACAGAAAATAAATGCATCGTGCACACCGGCAGTCAATGCAGCCGGTACAATCGTCGGATCGCTTGGATTTTCAGCACTTTTCATAAACTTTTCAGATCCATTACTCATCACGCTGACAGCGACAGCCGTGCCTATCGCACCGAAAACTTGCTGCAATGTGTTCATGATTGCCGTACCATGCGGATAAAGATTGGGTGGAAGCTGATTGAGTCCATTCGTTTGAGAAGGCATCATAATCATCGAAACACCAATCATCATCACGATATGAACAGCGATAATGAAAGTGACCGTTGAAGTCAGGGTTACTGTGGAAAACATCCATAGTGCAGCTGAAACAAAGATTACACCTGGCAAGACAATCCACTTTGGCCCGTATTTGTCGAACAATTTGCCCATAATTGGAGCAAGGATTCCGTTAATTGTGCTAGCTGGCAGCAGAATCAGACCTGCACTGAGATGGAGTACGCTAATGCTGTTTGCAAATACATCGGGAGAACAAGCATGGAAGAGAGAATAACCATCATGCACAGGCCGACCATCAGCGCTCCGATTGTAAACATGGGGTATTTAAAAGCGCGCAAATCAAGCAATGGTGATGTCATTCTTAACTGACGAATCGAGAACAGAGTCAGGGCGATGACACCAATCGCTAAAGAAACGATTACTGTGGAGCTTGTCCATCCGCCTCCCCCTTCACCTGCACTACTGAAGCCGAAAACAATCCCTCCAAAACCAACCGTCGATAACAACATGGAGAGCAAATCAATTCGGGGCTTGCTTGTTTTAGAAACATTCTGCATCTTAAAGATCCCGATAATAAGCGCGATCACAAGGAAAAGAAGTGAAATCCAGAAGATATAGTGCCAACTTAATGTTTCTACTAGCAATCCAGAAATAGAAGGTCCGACTGCTGGGGCAAACAGAATCACGAGAGTAACCATGCCCATTGCAGCGCCACGTTTTTCGATCGGGAAAATAATGAGTATCGTATTAAACATAAGCGGCAATAATAGCGCTGTACCAATGGCTTGAACAACACGAGACACCATAAGTACAGCAAAGCTTGGTGCTAGTGCTCCAATTAAGGCTCCTATAATTGAAAAAATAAGCGCCGTGATAAAAAGCTGTCTCGTTGTGAAGCGTTGATTCAATAATCCTGATAATGGGACGAGAATCCCCAGTGTCAATAAATAACCCGTAGTCAACCATTGAATTGTAGCTGATCCAATATTAAACACTTGCATTAAATCGGTCAATGCAACATTTAGAGCTGTTTCGCCGAACAATCCAATAAATCCACTTAATAAAAATGCAACTACAATAGGGAAGATCTTAACGTTCTTTTTTGTTTCTTCAAATTCTTTGCCTGTTGTTGCTGAAGCTTGCATGATTTCCTCTCCCTTAACTATATATTGATAAGTACTATATAGACCGTTCTATATAATTTCGCGACGACAAAGGGCACGAACCCTTGCCTGGATCAATACGATTATCGCTATTCCTCCAAAATCGCAGAAATATGCTTGGCAGCTCGTCGCATCGCTCTGGAATTGCGTTCGACTACCGACATAATGGTAGCTCCCTCAATCAAGCATACAGAAATTTCGGCCATTTCGACTGCGCGTTCCTTTGTAATCCCAGTGTCGACGAGTTTATTGGATAACGTATCTTTCCACTCTGCTAAGGCGGCCTGACAGGCATCTCGAAGAGAATCGCTCACAGAAGATGTCTCTGCAGCAGCCCAGAAGCCGAATGGAACGAATTTATCGGTTCCAAAACCATCCATCCGGTCTGCTATATTAAGAATGAAAGCGCGCAAGAAGTCTTGCGGCTTAGCGAATCTCGACATCAGTTCCTGAAGCTTACTTTGTAAGTTGGACTGGGTCAGCTTGACACACGCAATGGCCAGCTCTTCTTTGCCTTTGGGGAAATAATAATATAAAGATCCTTTTGGCGCGCCGCTTTCTTTAATGATTTGATTCAAACCCGTTCCGTGGTAACCATGCTTAGCAAATAACCAGGTAGCCGTATTTAAAATAACGTCCTTTGTATTTAACTTCTCGTTCTTCATTTTCCCACCCCCAAAGATATCAACCGGTCTATAGATTACAAGCTGGAAATATCATAATCATTACCCAATTTTGCTAAAAATTCGGGGTTGTTTTCTCTAGCCTCTCCAGTCTACCGGCTTCAGTAAAGATCGTGACAAGACCCGTTGGTTCTAACGTCAAGGCTTCCGCTGGCAAAAACGTCGTTCGCATGCTCTAATTTAAATTTTACGCAAATGCCCGATCAGTTTGTTAATGGACCCCCTTTGAAAAAAAATATGTAGACCATTCTATATAACAATATCCCCAAAAAATTATATAAACTGGTCTATTAACAATAGCAAAAAGTACAAGGACATGTCAAGACCACACCGATGGAGAAACTATGTTAAAAATGATTGAGGTGGCGGATGAGAAGGTGCCTGATAACTTCAGCGATGCAGAAGGTTATTCAGGTGAAGGGGGAGGGCGAGCGTATCCTCACGTCAAGATCGACCAGCTCGGGCACCTACGGAGCCATGTCGTGTTCGTCATCGGAGGCAGTTTCGGGCTAAGTAAAGATCATGAAGTGCAGTAATGGTAAGCCGTCTTTCGCTCCGCCAGCAACATAGCCTCCTGTTGTCAAAATGTCGTTGTTCGTATGCCACGCCTGGCTAACGCGAGCGCATCGGTTCAGGCCTGGGGATATTTTTCGTCAAACTCGTGACATAGATCGAGTTCGACAGCGCTATATGCAGCTCACTAAGCCGGAGTTGGTCGAATTACTGATACGGATGGAACAGTATATTGCGTATCAGAATCAGTATTGGCTGAAAAGCGAATTTGAAAAGTATATAAATGAGTAAACCTAACTTTGGTTTGTTAAATCGAACGGTACTGCCCTGCAATCAATTGTCTGTCAGAAGAAAATAAAGTTCTAGACTGAAAATAAAGTTGTAGACTGAAGATGCTTCATTGAGCTAACTGGCAGTTTAGTTTAGGCAGCGAGTATTTAATCCAGCTGCCTTTTTCTCTGTTTAGTGCCGACTTTTGTTTGGTAGAACACTCAGATACACGAAGTGTCCATTGAGTAAGCAAGAAGGATTCGAAAATAAACGATATTGGAACGAACATTGTGTGTATTTTAACGCCGAAGGTGCCTCTATTATAGCTCCAGTTTTCACAGCCCCCCCTAAATAAGGGGCAATGATGGGCATTATAATAATAACCAGTAGTTCAGACGTTAACAGCTGTCTCCCAAAATAACGCTTGCCTTAAAGTGTACTTTAAGGTTTAGGATGAGGAAGAACCAGCCGATTCCGTCTGAAAATAACCGATAAGGAGCGATCCGGCCAATGGCATTCACGATCAAAGAAGCTTCAGAGCGGCTTGGTTGCCCGGCTCATACGATTCGTTTTTACGAGAAGGAGGGATTGCTCCCTTACATTAAGAGAGATAAGAACGGGAACCGACTGTTCGAACAAGATCACCTAGATTGGATCCGGCTGATGACATGTTTCCGGGCGACAGGGATGAAGCTGTCGTTGCTGAAGGAGATGGTGGATCTTGCGCTCGATGGTGATTCCACGATTCCACAGCGCAAAGCCATCTTGAACCAGTACAAGGAAGATTTATTTCGCCGCCAGAACGAATTGGCCGAAGCGCTCGACGCCGTCAATAACAAACTGTCGATATACGAAGACATCGAAAAAGGGAGAATCCCTTCCGAGAGCCAATTGTTAATCAAGATGGAGGAGTCAGAGCGACAACAAACATAGAATGGGGGATTAACAAATGAAGCAAAGAATTTTGGGCAATAGCAATATCCTCGTTTCTTCGATCGGACTGGGAATTATGGGAATGTCTCCAGGTATTTACGGGGAGACTAACGACGAACAGTCGATCCAAACGATCCAACGGGCTTTGGACATAGGCATCACGATGTTCGATACGGCGGACGTGTACGGGAACGGGCATAACGAAAAGCTGCTCGGCCGTGCTCTTCAAGGGCGCCGCGAGCAAGCCGTTATCGCCACCAAGTTCTCGTACACCCCAAATTACGAGAGCATCAATGGCCATCCTGATTACGTTAAGAAAGCAGTGGAGGATAGCCTTCGCCGTTTGAATACGGATTACATCGATCTATACTACCAACACCGCGTCGATCCGCAAATCCCGATAGAGGAGACGGTCGGAGCGATGGCAGACTTGGTCAAGGCAGGCAAAGTTCGGGCGCTCGGCCTGTCCGAGGCTTCCGCTTCCACCATTCGCCGCGCTCATGCCGTGTATCCGATCTCCGTGCTAGAGAGTGAGTATTCGCTCTGGAGCCGTGACATCGAAGAGGAGATACTCCCTACCGTAAGAGAGCTGGGGATTACCCATGTGGCCTACAGTCCACTGAGCAGGGGCTTTATCTCCGGCGAGCTTCGCACTTTCGAGGATCTGGCCGCCGACGATCTTCGCAGATGGATGCCGCGGTTCCAAGGAGACAACTTCCGGAAGAACATTGAGGTTGTCGACAAGATTAAGGAGATCGCGATAGAGAAGAACTGTACACCATCCCAATTGTCCATTGCTTGGACGATTGCCAAGGGGGCGCTGCCTATCCCGGGTACGAAGCGTATCCAGTACCTGGAGGAAAATGCGGCCTCGGCTGATATCCTTCTCACAAAGGAGGACCTCGAACGAATCGATCAGATCAGTCCCAAGAATGTCGTTCACGGCACGCGTTATATGAAAGAACAGATGACGCTGCTCGACGGCTAGACTCTAATCAGAAGAAGCAGTGGTCCACGGGCTCCGTGGACCATTTTCACCGATTAGGGTATTTTCCCGCGTGGGTGTCCGATTGGCGATGCAATTTTGAAGGACTTGAACAGTAGTAAATTTGTAAATGTAAAAACACAACTTATTTTTTTGCATCTGCAAAAATGGGGAATATAATGTATGCCACTAAATGTCAAAAGACAAGAAGGGAATTAATCAATTTATATACATATGTACAAAATACGGGTTTTGTGAATAAGTAATGTTATTGAAATATAGAACCGGCCCAACCCGGCTCTTTGATCTGTTTTATCTGCTTTTTACTTATCCATATTATTCACGGCTTTTCGCATCTCTTCATCCGTTAAATGCGTATAAATCATCGTCGTTTGGATTGATGAATGGCCCAATTGGTTTTTTAGTCTCGGTACGTCATTGTTTTCTTGATGATAACGTGTCGCAAAAGAATGTCTTAACGCGTGTACCGTTAACGCCGGTTTGCCGAACGCTGCCGCATATTTTTCGATCAGCTTCTCAATGGCTCTTGGCGTCAGCCGGCGGTTTGTGCCTTTGCGGCCGATCGGCGCCGCCAAAAACAAGGAACTTTCCGATTTGTCCGGCGCATATCTTGCTTCCCGGATGCTTAGGTAATTTTCCAGGTCCGCTAAAGCTTGTTCGCTAAAATACACGTATTGTTCTTTATTTCCTTTGCGGATTACCCGGACCAATCCTTTGTTCATATCCAAATCGCCGATGTCGGTTCCCGCAACTTCCGATAAGCGTAGTCCGGATCCAAGTATCAAGGACACGATGGCGGTGTCTCGTTCGCGGTTAAACTCATGGAAACGAAAAATCCGCTTGTTGTCTTTGTTTTGCGCGCCAAAATCATACGCCACAAACTGCCGGAACCGTTCGAAATCGTCGTCTCGCAAAATTTTCCCTTCAATCCGGTTGGCCATCGTTTCCTGGCTTTCTTTAACGGCGTTAAATTCTATTTTGGCCATAACATTACGCTGAATATACGGCTGTAAATCGTCGGTTTCCGCTTTGTTTTGCAAATAATCGAACAGCGATTTTAACGCGGACAGTTTGCGGTTGATCGTATATTTGTTGTTTCCCAAACGGTACTCCAGATGGGAAAGAAAATTTTCGATCTCGCGAACCGTCAATTTTTCCAAGCTAGGTAATTCAACGTCTTTGCGGCTTGCGGCTGCGAACTTTTCGGCAATCAGCCAGTCAAAAAAGATGATGAAATCATGACAGTAATTCAGCAGCGTCGTCGGCGACAATTTGCGTTTGCGGCTATCTATGTATTCGGTCACGTACCAAGGCAGTTCATTTAACTTTTCATCGATGCGGTTCATATAATGCGCTTTTAACGTTTTATCCATGTCGGCTCGTCACCTCCTAAACCAAGCATAATTCATTTATAATTATTCGTCAAATTATTATTTTACGTAATTATAAAAACTCCTGCAGCTGGACTAAAAAGCTCATGCCCAGCTACAATCATATTAATTACTCGTATATTTTACCCAGTCATATTCAGCGTACAACGGATTCGCTCCATTATAAGAACCTAACCAGTCATCCACTCCGGTTCCGTTCCATAGATTCATCATAATTTTGCCTGGCGTACTCGGAATATTCGTGGTGGCGGTATGTTTCAAAACACCGTCTACATACCATTTAATATACCCTGGCTGCCAATCGAAAGCATAGGTATGGAAGCCCTTTGATGCATCAAAGCCAAGAGAGATAACCTTTTCATGACCGCCAACCCCATTGGTATAATAGTTAAACTGCACTTTTGTCGTGTCTTTTCCTAGAAATTCGATATCTATTTCATCCCATTGTGTGCCATGAGCAGGTCCTGTATACGTGAAAAAGGATGAGACAATTCCCGTATTTTTGGCTGGCTTCATACTGACCTCGTACAGGCCGTATCCGTAAATATTCGTTGATCGGTACTCCGCGCAGTCAAATTTGTTGTACGCAGAACTCGTTAAGCCCAGCTTGAGCTTTCCATCATTCGTAAAATTAACATTGTTGGCACGCCATGTGCAATTGAACACCCCCCCATTGGAATACCCATCTGCCTTTTCCCATGTACTCGAATTAAAATAACTTAATGGTTCCCAGAACACATTCCCCGAAAAAGCGCTTACAGAAAAAATCAAAGAAAACGCAAATGTGGTCACCAGTGTAAAACAAGACTTCTTTTTCATAAGACACCTCCAGAACGATTTTAAATATGAACGAAGTTGTGAGCTATGATGTTGGAATATTTTCCCTGGGTATTTATAGTATAGCGTTTACATTGAAATGTGGCAACCTGTAAATAAATACCCGACTAGTTCCCTGATGCCAGTCGGGTTCTAATATCGCTTTTTACTTTTTCCCGCCCACCATAAAATACAAAAACCAGACGGCATGATTTTGTTCATCGAAAACCGTACGTTTAAATAGTTCCTTGATATAAGGATCGTGCGCTTTATCTGCGATTTCCAGGTACTGGTCAACCGTTTTTTGCTCATCCAAAAAAGCGCCGATCACTCCCGACCGGAAATCGGCCGGGCACCGTTCCGTTTGCCGCGGAGTCGCTTGCGTGCCGGTTAACGAAGCATAGAGTTGCAAGAAGCTGTGGTAGTGCCGAATCTCGTCTTGACGGATTTCCATAATTCTCCTCTTTATCTCTTCATTCGGAGCCATGCCGGCCAATTGTTCGTAGCAGATGATCGCATTGTATTCACCGTTTATGGCACGTACGATGTCAGGGATTAAATTTTGGTCCGCAGAGACGCGAAACGAATCGTAAAAGTCGAAATCATAGTGCAAACTAACCTTCCCCTCTCGTTCTATTCAACCCTAGGCTATGCAGCCTATAGGCGTTTGGTGCAAGGCCTGCATAAAGGAAAAGTCCGCGCAGTTTTTCCGCATCACTTGCTACCGTTCGAACATGAACATGCTCCGCTGAATAAAATTTAGATATATAAAGATGTAGGTGATGCGATATGCGAAATAAGGGCGGTTTGACAAGCTGGGAAGAATTTGAAAAGAAAATGCTGGAGCAATTTCCGTTTTTGCCGAAAAACTTCACCCAGGCGAATCCCGCCAAAAACCTCTCCTGGGTAGGCGACTATGTCCAAAAGCAGCTTCAAAAGTCCATGCCAGCCGATTTTAAAATCCCTATTTTCAATGACAATGCGGGGAATTATGAACTTCACGAAACACACCGAAGTTTAATTGTCCGGTTGCCTGTTTCGGACCATTTCGAATTAGACCAAACAAAGATCTCGGTAAATCGCAACAAGCTGCGGATTGTTTTGCCGTCGGGGGAAAAACAGGAAATCCAGCTCAAAAAACAAGTGAACCCTAAACAGACCCGGGCAAAATACAAGGAAGGCATTTTGGAGATCCAGATGCCTAAGATGCCGGAGTCCCAAAACTTTCACGATGTCTTTGTCGAAAGCGAAAACGAGGAATAGAAGTTTAGGAAAAATAAGCCCCGTTGCACAGTGCAACGGGGCATTCTCATCCGGTTGTTCCCAAGTTAACTTCAAAGTTTCAGGCCTCATACCCGACAAGCAGCGTTCCTCCATACGGTTCCAGCGCCCGGCCGCAAGCCTTGATGAGTTCGCCCGGATCGTCCCGAAGATACAGCGTTTCCAGCCCTTTCTCCAAATCCCCCGCCGTTTCAGGAGCATACTTTTGCAAATACCGGAATAAGTGTTTCCCTTCCCCAAGCCATTGTTGGTTGGCGCGCAGCAGAAACTCGCTTAATAAAATGAGCAGCTTGCTGGCCACAAACCATTTTTCGCAGCGCGGAATTTGGCCCTGCAAATCCATGATTTTTTCGGAAATCTGGTATCTGGCGAAATCCAGTTCTGCTTGCGACCAAGGCATCGGGCCATACTGCAGATCGTTTTGTGCTTCTTCGATAAATTCCAGGCCGCTTTCCCGCGAAACCAAAACAACGCCTCCGGCTACCAGTCTCTGCAACGTGGGGTTGGCGGTCTGCACCCCTAAATCGTAGTATTCCCTGTAATTTTCCGGCGTAAGTACCGTACACTCGATGATCCAATCCAGGAAAGAGCTTACCCTATGAAAATAACCCGGGTCCTCCTTTTCAAAAACAACGATATCCAGATCCGAAGCCTCGTCATGCTGGTTTATGCTGGCGCTGCCGCCCAATACCGCTAACATGCAATCGGGATAATGCTGAGACACAAACGTCTGGGCCGCCTCCGCCGGCGAATTTCGCATAGAATCCCCCTCCTCCCCGTATCAATAAATTGTATGAGCGAACGAAGCAGCGTAATCCTTTTTAAGAAAGTCTTACATCACAAGAAAGGAAGCGTACCGATGTTTGCGACAAATTGTCAGGCGCATGCGCATGAGTTTTATGGATCGACATCCATCAATTTAGGCCATCGGCATCATCTCCGTTTTTTTACTTATCCTGTTAATGGAGGCCCAAGTGACTGCCACTTTCATCGTTTCCAAGGAATCACTTACACCCGGGATCAACATTTCCATCGATTTAACGGCTACACCGGACCGCCCGTTTATTTACCTGACGGGTCACATTTTCATTGGGTTGACGATGTTGTGGATGACGAGCCGTTCGAATTTAGAGGCCAATATTATATCACCGTGACGGGCATCCCGCGGCATCGCCACAGTTTTCAGGGGCGAACCGGTCCCCCGCTGGGTTACGAACCCCCCAGTTGGTGAAAATAATCGATATATTTATCCGTCGCTTGCAGCAGATCATCCTTTAAACGCCGCTCAACCTGTTCATGCTGTTCATGACCGTTTGCCCCCTCTTGCAATTGGGCCATATAAAAGGCAAGCCGGTCCTCGACTTGCCGGATCATATCGTCCATGATGTTTTGCAGTTGTTCGGCCGTGAGGGTCATATTGCGGTGATTAGCTTTCTCGGCCAGCAAGGTGGCGATGTCCTCTTTTATGTATCGTTGCACTTCGACTTTGATCGTTTGGACGGACGATTTGCTCGGATCGTCAGGGTCCTGGCCAAACGAAACGTCCTCCGTTTGTTTGCCGGCTACCGATAGATCTTCAATCGTTCCTTGATCATTAGGACTGATTCCGATAATGAGGGTGCCGTTGAGATTTTCTACTTTCAACTGCTCAAAATTGTAATCTATCTTTTCAACATGTTGTCTCGGCATGGATTGCAAAGCCTCAAACTGCTTCTTCAGCGCCGAAATATCATTTTCCAATTGAAACAATTTATCGTACTGCCAGCGCAAGGCATGATTGATTTGATCCAGCCAATGATTGGGGGGATGTCCCGACAAATGCCCCTCCTCCTTTCTTTTTCTTTATCAATGTATGCCAATCCATCGCCCGTCTTGCAATAAATTAGCTACATGGGAGGGATCATCAGACCGGTTCAATTAATCTCTTGGGATAAGATGCCTGATATGCTTGGTGCGATTCTTCGCGTCAAGTATCGCGGTATTGCCGATTTGCAACCCGGAGGAAGTTGATATCCCCAAAATATACAGATTGTTTACGTGGATGCAGGGGCTTTTGTTCTTTTGCGTAAAAATGACTTCCTCATTGATTTCTTGGGAGGGAAACGGTTGAAAGAACACGGGCAGCTTCTCCAATTTCCCCTCATCCCCCCAAAAGACGGGAATTTGGCGTTGCAAGGCGAAAACTTGCGAATCCGGAAAGATTCCCCACACATCTCCCACATGTACAAAAGAAGAATAAATTACGAAGGTGACTTTCATCTGATTCACGCAGGATATCCGCATCATGTCTACCGCGCAAAAGGCACAAGCGGCCCGATAATAAGGGATTCCGGCGGAGTGTCAAATATGGAGGAGAGCCGAATCGAACCGGTGTCCCCAATCAAAACGACTGATGAACTGCCCACTGCCACGATCTTCATGTTGTCTACTAAAATTTTATCGTTTGTAACATCCAAGCGAATTTTTTCGTTCACCTTTTTCACACCTTCCGCATTGGCATTCAGAATCGGTTATAATCATCGTCCGGTGGCAAAAGGGACCACCGGTCCCGGCAAGGCACCAGGAGCGGTTGGGGCTGCCTCCGGGGCAGGGCCCGTAAACCCTCCGGTATTGTACAGATTGGATAACGATTTTATGATCCCGGCTGTTCCGATTTGCAAAACTGAAGAATTTGAAATTCCGTTAACCCGAAGGCACTGAATCGTAATTGTCTGCTGAACATGTATCATTAGGCTAAGGTCCCTCCCTTGGTGACCGAACCATCGACGACAGCGGGGTCAATGGTTAGGGTCGTACTCAAGCCGTTGTTCGTAACGGGAAAATCCCCAGTATTAAACGATCCCGAGCCCGCAAATGTTTTCGTAGCCGTCTGCGGGGAGATAACCAGCGTATCGCCAAATTGCACCACTCCACCGGAACTGATGTTAATGATCTTTACGTTGCCAACGATTGCAGGCATTTGTTTTACCCCCTCTTCCTCCGATTCGTCCCGTACCTTATAGTCGGTCTGTTTCCGCTGGGTAAAAAACCATTTCCTCGGTCCCTTCATCATATGGACCAAAGCATCATTTCGTTACGGCTCAACATGCATCATAAATGGCCTACAACGAAAAAACCGCCCCACAGTAAATGTGGGACGGTTTGGACATGCCGGCCTATTCGTTCAGCGCGGACATAATCATCAGCACCAAATCGCTGCGGGTGACTTGCGCGGTTTCTTTCAGTTCCAACCCGCTCAAAGCCTTCCCCGACGCCGCGGAAATTACGGCTGCAGCCTCTTTGACGATCAAGTTTTGTTCAGGCCGGAAAGCGGTGTCGGCGAAACCGTCCGTATACCCCGCTTGCTTAAGCGCGGAAACGGCAGGCAATGCCCACGGCTCGATGCTGTCTTCATCGGAAAATCCGGTTTCGGCTGCCGCGTCGCCCAGATTGAAGGCCCGGCTCACCATCACCGCAAATTCGGCGCGGGTCACGAGCCCATCCGGACGGAATGTGCCGTCGCCGTAACCGTTGATGATGCCCGCGGACTCTGCCCGGGCAATCGCCGACTTGTTGGGATCGTTAGCGATATCCGTAAACCGGGAAGCGACATTCTCCGCCGCTTCCCCGCCGGCCTCGCCACTGCTTCCTGCTTCGGCCGGAAGCGCCGCTCCTTTCAAATCGGTGATGCGGCCTTCCGCCTTCGGGTTGACCGTGCCCGCTTTGTCCAGGTATTCGCGGAACACTTCATAATCGACCAGATTCAGCTCGTAGAAACGGCCATCGTCCTTGGCCTGCTTCATCGAGTTGTAGAAATCTCCGGCGCCGGCCATATAGGAGTTGGTGGCCACGATATAATATGCCTTCGGATCGATGTCGGCGTACGTGCCGTCTTCATTTTGAATTTGTACTTTCACGATGCGTTGTCCGGATTGCGTTTTCTCCCCGGTCACATCATCGACGACTTCAGGCTGCTTGGCCGAATCATAGTAGAAACGCATGCCCGAAACCTGCGGAAACCGCCCTTCACCGTTTTCGACGCCGCTTACGCCGTTCTCCAACGCCGCTATGATTTCATCGCCGGTCATCTTGAGCGCGGTCAGATTGTTGCCGAACGGCATCGTCGTCAGCAATTCGCCGAGCGTTATGTCGCCGGCATCGATCGAGGCGCGAATCCCGCCGCCATTCTGAATCGTCACATATCCTTTGACACCGGGTTCTTTGACGATGCTCATCACTTTCGACCGCATGCCGTCGGCCACCAGGTCGCCCAGGTTCGTCTCCTGCTTGCGCACGCTGTTGCGTTCACCGTCAAGGGCAACGTCCGACTCGCCGACTACGGTTTTTTTCAGTTCTTCCAGTGGGGCGGCGTATTCGGCCAGCTTGGCTTCCGCTTCCGCATTGCCCTTAATGGCGTAATTGCCGGCATCATCCTTGGCATTAAGGTCGATCAAGCGGCCGCTCCATTCCTTCAGTACGCCCTTGTCGTCAAACGTCACATCCAGTTGGCCCAAATGCTCGTCATATTCGCCCGTTTGAACGATCAGCGTCGGCTCCGTATCGGCGTGGCGGACTTCGGGGACATCGAGCTGCGTATGGGAGTGGCCGCCGACGATGATGTCGATGCCATCAACCGCTTCCGCCAGCTCCTGATCTACCGTATAACCCAGATGCGATAATACGATAATTTTGTCGATGCCTTCCGCTTCCAGCGCATCCACCTGCTTTTGCGCGCTTTCCGCTTCATCATTGAACTTAATGTTGGGCCCCGGCGAAGAAAGCACGGAGGATTCCGGCGTGGTGAGACCGATGATCCCCACCTTCTCGCCGCCGATTTCCTTGATCACGGCCGGATAAATCTTCCCTTCTTCCCCGGGTTTTCCGAGCCCGCTGTTCGCCATGGGGCTTAATGCCGGCTCTGTGCCGAAATTGAGGTTCGCGCTTACGAACGGGAACTTGGCCTGCTTCACAAACTCGGCCAAGGCCGCAGGACCTTTATCAAACTCATGGTTCCCGAACGTCATGGCATCGTATTTCATGGCGTTCATAAAATACAGGTCCGCGAGGCCGCTAAACTGATTAAAATAGAGCGTTCCCGAAAAAACGTCGCCCGCATCCAGCAGCAGGGTATTCCCCGTTCTTGCTGCCTGCACGGCCGTGACGCGGCGGCCGATATTGTCCAGATGGGCATGCGTGTCATTCGTATGTAACACCCTAAGCTGGAATTCCCCCGAACCGTTTGCGTTTTCGGCTGCACTGACTGTTCCCCAGGCCGTACCGGTCGTAAGTCCTGCCGCAATGAAAGCGGCCGCAAAAAGCTTGCCGAATGACTTGTACCCCAACTGCATAAAGCCAACTCCTCCCTCACCCTATATTAATTGCACTACATATTATAAATATAAGTTTAATAGATTTGTATGTAAACAATTTAAACCAATCATCCGAATACCTTCGGATGACCATAATCAGGAAAGATGTTATACTGAATGTAAGCCCCTTGCGGGCTTATTTTCTTTAAGGAGGACTGCTTGTATGAGAACCATTGACATGGTCACGCTTGGTTGGGAAAAACAAGTTGGGGGTGATATTTACTATGAGCCCTAGTTTTAAAGCCCTCGACGGAACCAGAACGCATTTGGTGAACCAGCTCGTATTTTTTGACGAACAATACCCGTTTTTTGCCGATACTTATCTATACGGAATGCCAAGCCGCGATCGAAAAATGATAGACGACCTCTTGCAAAAATACACCGCCCGATTGATATCCATGCTGGCGGCCGATGATACTGCGCTGCAGGATATGCTCCATCAGGTCGTTCTGATCGGAAGCGGCGTAAAGGTGGAGTTTGAGGAAGACGGTTCAACGGACCTGTTCACTGTGGTCTACCCTACGGAAAGCGACCCCGACAACAACCGGATCTCTTTTATCTCCCCGATCGGCAGGCAACTGCTTTGTGCGGAATGCAATTCTCCCCTTGCCTTGGAGGTTCCGGACGGAACGCAGCGGATTCATGTCCGTGAAATAAAATACGCTTATATAGGCGGATTTCAAGATGAATAACAATTACGAAAACGAAAATGCCTTTTAATCCATTCCCCCGCCTTTGCGCGGGGGATATTTCCAAAAGCGCTCAGCTCAATGCGTTCAGCATAAACTCATAGATGTCCCGGTCGCTTAATACTTCGTCATCGGGAGTAACGATTTGTTGAACCTGCAAGCCGTACTTCAACGTGGCAAATAGCTGCGCAACCTTGTTGGCGTCGATGTGCGCGGGAATAACCCCATGCCGCTTGCCGACTTCAATCCATCTTGCCGAATTGCGGATCGCGGTTTCGTGATAGCGCCGCAGAATGTCGTCCACGGCGGGTTTATCTCTTTGGCTGAGCAAGTATATGAAGATCAGGTTGGAAACACTGTCCGGACTGGCGGCATGCTGCATCCTGCCGGACACAAGGTTCAGCGGTTCCTGGATATCGGCGGGTTTGCCGGCGGCTTGAGCCACGGATTCGAAAAAAAGCTCATTCGTTTTCTCGAATCCGGATTCAAGGATTAAAGCGAACAATTCGTCTTTGCTTTTGACATAATGATAAATCGCTCCTTTGGTGAGCCCGCTCCGGACGGCAATATCCTGCAGTGTGGCGGCCCGGCAGCCTTTTTCCAAAATCATTTCTTCCGCCGTCTCCAGCAGCAGCTTGAGCGTAGGGTTCATCGTTTTATCATGCACGGTCAAATACCTCCAATTAAATAAGCGATGTTTATTCCGACGGTTGAAGTCCCGGAGAAGCCTGCTTCTTCACCCGCTTTACGTAACGAACGGTCCACCAAATCGTCACACCCACGATGCCATAACTTGCAAACGGCGACACCGCAAGAAATGACGGAACGGATAAAATATACACCAACCCCACTTTGACAACGGCTTCCAGCACTAGAGCAACCCCCCACACGGCGGTAAGCAGCCGGAAAGTATGCCGGAACCTGGGCAAATTTCTCCATTTTTCTTCCATATTCGCATCCCGCCCCGTAAACCGCTCGGCAAAATAATAAATTAACGGCCGCTTAAGAAGCAAAGAGAGCAAAAATAGGAGTCCCATGATTCCCGTTACATACGATTCCCTCAGCAAAATAAACCTCTCGTCCCCGCCAAGCAGCACGGCAGCAACGCCTAAGATCAAGCCGATGAAAATAAAGGCGGAAAACATATCCGCTTTTCGCGTTTTAATCAGACTGTACAGCGAATCAACCAGCGGAACGACGGAGGCAGCCGATAGCGCCCATAAACTGCCGGTATGTTTAATGAGCAGGGTGTAAATCAGATAGGGCAGTACGACATTGACGACTAATGTGATGATGATTTCTTTTCGCGTATGGTTCATCTTGGTTGGAGTCCTTTCTTTAACATGAGTTTGACAAAAATGTTCCATACCTTCGGTAGGTATCTTAAATTTTACATACCTTCGGTAGGTAGGTCAAGTGTTTTATTTTGAGTTTGCATAACATCGCTATGGCGAGGGCAACTTATGTACGATTGAAGCCTATTCCCCAAGTTTGTGATATTTTGCATTCCAGGAGGTCTTTAGTATGAACAGTCAACGCGCTAAAGAAATCGTCGCTTCGCCGACGATGGTAAACGTAACCTGCGATGGGGTTCCGATTTTTATTCAGCATGTGGACGAAAAAAACGAAACCGCCAGAATCTATCCTTTGGACGAGCCGGAAAATGAGAAGGACGTGGCTCTTTCCCAACTTCACGAGCATTAGTAAGCAGAAGGCGATGCGCGATGCATCCCTCCTGTTTTTTTTGGTTAACATAACTATATTTATGTAACCTTTATTGATGGCCGCTCCCACAAACGCATGAATAACGGTCACCGCTTAAAGAAGCTAAAATAGCGGATTTTTATGTACTTATTATCCCGGAGCCAGGTCAGTTCATTCCATTAGAATCCTTTTTATCCTTATTTTCCCACGAATGCCCCAGAACGGAATCATTTCCTTATGATTCGAAAAAATAGGGACATACATTGCCTCTATTTCTCTCAAATTGACGAATATCGCTGGAATAACGGCTTTTTTTGCCCTTAGTTTTTCCAGAAGTTTCTCAGGCAACAAGATTTTTTGGCAAGGTTTTCTCCGCGCAAAACAAAAGAGTTCAGCCGATGTATCGGCGAACTCCTTTGTTGATCTTCGGCGGCATCCCGCCCTCCTGGGGCCCTTCGGTCCAAGTGTCATCGCGCTGGAAGGCCCCCCATCCTAAAATTAGACTGGGAGGGGCAGTTTTGATTGGAAAACCTAACTCAGAAAGCTTGAACGCTCTCCTTCTGATCCAGAATAACGGCGTTAACGCCGTTCAGGAAAGCCTGGCCGCTTGCTTTAATAATATCGGTGTCCATCGCCCGGCCGACATACGTCTTGCCTTGAAAATCAAGCTGGATATTCACGCGCCCTACCGCTTCCTTCCCCCGCGAAATACTGTTGATTTTATAATGCGTCAAATGAACGTCCAGACCGGTCAACGTTTTGATCGCCGTGTACAAAGCATCGATCGGTCCGTCCCCGACCGCGCTGCCTTTAAGCTCTTCCCCATTTTGCATAAGCACCACGGCCGCGGTTGGGCACAGATCATTCGTCACGACCTGGAACGACCGTAATTCAAACAGCCGGCTCCCGTGCTCCGCTTGTTCCCGTTGATCGTTCAGCAAGTAGTACAGATCGTGATCGTAAACCTCTTTTTTCGCGTCGGCCAGGGCCAGGAATTTTTGGAACACGATCTCAAAGGCGTCGGTATCGGACGTATCGAAGCCCAGCTTCGCGATCGCATGTTTGACTGCGTGTCTGCCGGAACGTGCGGTCAGCACCAATTCCATGCTTTCCGCCCCAACGTCTTCGGGTGACATGATTTCATACACTTGTTTATCCTTGAGCAATCCGTCTTGATGGATGCCTGAGGAATGGGCAAACGCGTTTTCACCCGTGATCGCCTTGTTGGCCTGCACGTCTAGCCCCGTCAAATGCGTCAATAGTCTCGACGTCCGGAGCAGTTCGGTCGTATCGATGTTCGTGCTGCAGCGGTACAGCGATTCCCTGACCTTCAGCGCCATGACTGTTTCCTCCAATGAGGTATTCCCCGCCCGTTCCCCCAGACCATTGATCGTGCACTCGATTTTTTCCGCGCCGTTTTTGACCGCGCTCAGGGTATTGGCCGTGGCCAAACCAAGGTCGTTGTGGCAGTGCACGCTCAGTATGACCTTGTCGTTTAAGTTTTTCAATCGGTCATGGATTTTCCGGATCAGTTCGCCATACTCCTCCGGTATCGCATATCCCACCGTATCGGGAACGTTAATCATCGTGGCGCCGGCCCGTACGACCGCTTCGATCGTTTTCCACAAATACTCGAAGTCCGCCCGCGAGGCGTCCTCCGTCGAGTACTGCACCTGCGGCAGCAGCGTCTTGGCGTATTTGACCGCGTCGACGCCCATTTGCAGCACCGCCTCCTTGGAACGGTTGAATTTTTTCTCCACATGTACGTTTGAGGCGCCGAGCACGATATGGATCAGCGGGTTCTGTGCGATCCGGATGCTTTCATAAACGGCGTCAATGTCGCTTTTCACCGCACGGGCCAGCGCCGTGATGCCGACGCTATCGCCCATGCTGCGGGCGATTTCCCGAACCGCCTGAAAATCCCCTTGTGACGAGGCCGGGAACCCGGCCTCGATAATATCTACACGGAGGCGCTTCAGCTGCTGGGCAAACTCCAATTTTTGCTGTACGTTCAACTTGGCCCCAGGGACCTGCTCACCGTCTCTTAAAGTCGTATCGAGCACGATAATTTTGCGGTTCATCTGAAATTCCTCCTTGATCATTCGGTTAATGGGTTATGCAATCTATGTGAAGCGGGGCTGATTAAACCCGGACTTTAATCAACAAAAAAACCCCGTCTCTGCAATAGAGACGAGGTTTATCCCGCGGTACCACTCTAATTCATTTCACGCTCTGAAATGATCTCTTTCGATGGCCGACACCATCTATCCTTGTAACGGCGGAATCCCGGCTTACCCTACATATCAGGCAGCTGTTCATAGACGAGTTCAAAATGATGAGCGCTGCCGTTTCTCACCAACCAACGGCTCTCTGAAAGGTTCGATCATTTTTACTATTTCTAATCAACACATTTGCTCGTATGGAATTATAGGTAATTATATGCACCCCTGGGGCCATTGTCAACCGCCTTTTCTGGCCCGTTTGCGGAAATTGTGCATGCGCGGAGGGGCAGATGGCTTGTTAGCACATATACTGCATTAGATTTTAATTAACGCCAAGGAGATGGAACCCCTTGAAACGGAAAAAGAAAAAAGTCAAAGTCAAACAATTTATTCCCACTCAAATGAGTCAAAGTCCCCTCTCCCCCACCCTTTTTAATCCTGGGTCGCAATTGCCCGGTATTTTCGGGCCGTCCCAGCCGTCATCGGGCCCTCCCGCTTCCTCCGGTTTCGGCTCCTTATTTAAAGGTTTGGGCGGATTGGACGGCATTTTAGGCACCTTGGGCAAAGTTCAAAAGATGGTCGGGATGTTCCGGCAGTTTTACCCGCTTATTAAATTATTTTTCCCCAAAGCGGCGACGACAAGCGTAAGAAATAGCGGTACACCCCGCCGCCGGGCCGTAAAACAAAGAACAATCAACAAACGGAAGTGACTTCTGACCTGTCAGAAGTCACCCTTTTCTCTAAAAAACCCGTGTACGGAACACCTGCTGCCTTGATGTCCTGCACACGGGCGGTAAATCCTAAATCCTGTCATATGCGCTTTCCTGGTTTAAGTAGATTTAGATCCAGGCAGTCAAAACAATTACCAAAAGGATGAACAAAACGAGGATAACTCCGGTGCTCGTAAAACCGCCGCCTGCGAAACACGACATCAGTGATGCCCTCCCTTCGTTTCAATCTACTTAAGCATATGACTTTAGCGGTACGTTGGATTGGTTATAAGTCCCGGAGCCGGAAAATAGGGCTGTTTCACAAAGCGGCGTTTAAGCATTCATCTATGGGTTCCAAGCCTGCTCGGATTGCACCTGAACGTGCATATGCCGTTCGGCCTCATTCCAGGGTACGGAATAGGACTGGCCCTTTGCGCAAAAGATCGAGGATGAGGTATAGGCCGGATCGGCGTTTTTATCGTAGTTTTTAAGGCGGATGACATCTCCGGGATTATGGCAGGCTTCATAACCGCCGAATTTCAGCGAGATGGAACCTTTGCCGTGCGTCATCGACGCCAAAACCGTACTATAATCCATAAAGGAGGCGACGGGAACGACGCCGGTGATCGTTGCGGAACTTCCCGTCAACTCAGGAGGATTGAACCGGCCATGAGCCTGCTGGATATCGATCAGCACCTTGCCCAAATGCTCCGTGTCCACTTTGATTTTCACGTGGTATACAGGTTCAAGCAGTACGTTTTCCGCCTTTTCCAAGGCCTGTCTGATCGCCCGGAAGGACGCTTCCCGGAAGTCTCCCCCGCTGGTATGCCTGTTATGCGAACGGCCGGTAATCAATGTGATCCGCACGTCCGTGAGCGGCGAACCGGTCAAGAGCCCGTGATGCTCCTGCTCCAGCACATGCTGGCCGATCAGGTTCTGATAGCCCGCCGCCAGTTCGTCGGGATGGCATGCGTTCACGAACGCGACGCTGCTGTTTGGCCCCGTCGGCTCTAGCCGCAAATGCACCTCGGCGTAATGGCCGAGCGGCTCGAAATGCCCGCAGCCGTATACCGGCTTCGCGATCGTCTCTTTATAGAGAATTTCCGGCTGGCCGAAAGACACCTCAAAACCAAAGCGCTCCCGCACTACCTGCTGCAAAATTTCAAGCTGGACCTTGCCCATGACTTGAATATGCAGCTCCTGCAGATGCTCATCCCAGCTTGTCCCTAAAGCCGGGTCTTCCGCATCCAGCATTTGAAACGCGCGGAGCACTTCTTTGATGTGCAGCGGGGGAGCGAACAGCACTTTGGATTGCAGGGTCGGCGCAAGCTCGAACGGGGCGGCGTCATGAATGGCGCCGACGCCTTGGCCGGGAAGCGCCGAGGTTAATCCGGTCACGGCAAACAGCTCGCCTGCACTAACCGAATCGGCTTGCGCGTAACGCTGCCCATTAACCTTTTGGATCGCCGTAATTTTCTCCGCTTTGCGGGCTTCCCCCGTCCCGTATTCCACTTCGCCGCGCACCGCCAATACGCCCTGCAGCGCTTTAATGAACGTAATTCGCGCCCCTTGCCCGTCGTGACGGATTTTATATACCCGCCCGGCAAAAGGGGGCCCATCGTCATAAGCGGTAACCGTCAGCCGATCCAGCCGCTCGAGAAAAACGTCGATGCCGAGATCCAGCAGCGCCGACCCTTTCAGGCACGGAAACACCTTCCTGCCGCGAATCAGGTGGATCAGATGGCCGGTCCATTCCTTGTCGTTCAGCGTCCCTTCGAAATAAGGTTCCAGCAGCGCATCGTCCCGTTCGGCGAGCCAGGCTTTCAGCGAATCCTCCCAATGATCCGGGTTAAAGGCGGCAACATCCAGCGCGTCACCGGTCAGTTGCCGGCGGATGTCCGCCAGTACGCGTTCCGGGTCGGCCCCCGTACGATCGATTTTATTGATGAAAAAAAACGTCGGGATACCGTAAGCGCGAAGGAGCTCCCATACCGTTTCCGTATGGCCCTCCACACCTTCCACCGCGCTGACGATTATGACGGCGTAGTCCAATACTTGCAAAGCGCGTTCCATTTCCGCGGAGAAATCGACGTGCCCGGGCGTGTCCAGCAAAAAATAAACGGAATTCCCGTAGGTCATTTCCGCCTGATCGGCAAACACGGTGATGCCGCGCGCCTTTTCGATCTCATGGCTGTCCAAAAAGGCGTTGCCGTGATCCACTCTTCCCCGGCTGCGGATCGCCCGTGTGCGATACAACAACGCTTCGGCAAAAGTCGTTTTGCCTGCGTCGACATGGGCCAGCAGGCCGATCGTTTTGTTCAACGTCTATCCACCTCTGCTTTCGGACCTGTCGCCGTCTATCGATCAGTTTTTAAAGCTGTGGATCGGCGCCGGAATGCGGCCGCCCCGCTCGATGAACGGCGCGCAGCCAAACGAGTTGACCGGCATGATCGGCGCATAGCCAAGCAAACCGCCGAATTCGACGATTTCGCCGACATCCTTGCCGATCACCGGAATGATGCGCACGGCGGTCGTCTTGTTGTTCACCATACCGATCGCCGCCTCGTCGGCGATAATGCCGGAGATCGTCGCTTTGCTCGTACTGCCGGGGATCGCGATCATATCCAGCCCGACGGAGCAGACGCACGTCATCGCCTCCAGTTTCTCCAGCGTCAGCGCGCCGCGCTGCACCGCTTCGATCATGCCGTGGTCCTCGCTGACCGGGATGAACGCCCCGCTGAGTCCGCCGACATAGGAGGAGGCCATTACCCCGCCCTTTTTCACGTTATCGTTCAATATCGCCAGCGCGGCCGTCGTGCCCGGCGCTCCCGCTTCCTCCAAGCCCATCGTCTGAAAAATTTCCGCGATGGAATCGCCGATTTCCGGCGTTGGCGCCAGCGACAGATCGATGATCCCGAAAGGCACGCCCAGCCGCTTGGACGCTTCCTGTGCGATCAATTGCCCGACCCGGGTCACTTTGAAGGCCGTCCGCTTGATCGTTTCGCACAACGTTTCGAAGTCTTTGCCCTTCACTTCCTCCAAAGCCCGCTTGACCACGCCCGGTCCGCTGACGCCGACGTTGATGACGCATTCTTGTTCGCCCACGCCGTGGAAAGCGCCGGCCATAAACGGGTTGTCCTCGACCGCGTTGCAGAACACGACCAGCTTGGCGCAGCCGATCGAGCCCCGGTCCGCCGTTCGTTCGGCGGTGCGCACGATGATGTCGCCCATCAGCTTGACGGCGTCCATATTTATGCCGCTGCGCGAGGAGCCGACATTCACCGAGGAGCACACCCGCTCCGTCACGGCCAGCGCTTCCGGAATGCTTTCGATCAGCAGGCGGTCGCCGGCCGTGAAGCCTTTTTGCACAAGCGCGGAAAAACCGCCGATGAAATTGACGCCCACCTCTTTGGCCGCTTTGTCGAGCGTTTCGGCGACCGGCACATATGTATCGGTTTTGAGACCGCCTGCGGCGATCGAGATCGGCGTCACGGAAATCCGTTTGTTGACGATCGGAACGCCAAACTGTTTTTCCAGATCCTCGCCGGTTTTGACCAGGTGCTCCGCAAGGCGGGTAATTTTATCGTAGATTTTCCGGTTGAATACGTCCATATCTTCATGAGCGCAGTCCATCAGACTGATGCCCATCGTAATCGTGCGCACGTCGAGATTCATTTCCCGGATCATCGAGTTCGTTTCCTGCACTTCCACGCGTGAAATCATGTTTTTCTCTCCTTCCCGTTCCTTAGATGCGATGCATGATGTTGAAAATATCCTCATGCTGCAGCTTGATTTCCACGCCGATGGACGTCCCCAACTGCTGCAGGTCTTCGATGAGAAGCTCAAACGATTTCGACGGCGCCGAAATGTCCACGATCATCATCATGTTGAAATACCCTTGAATGATGGTCTGCGATATATCCAGAATGTTGACGTTATGATCCGCCAAATACGTGCATACCTTCGCAATAATGCCGACTTTGTCCTTCCCGACAACCGTAATGATTCCCTTCATACGGCGTTCCCTCCTTTGATTTATGAATCCGCCGCTTCTGCGCCGGGTCCAACCGCTTAACCGCTTCGCTTATTATGGCAAAAGATAGCGGAATCTTCAATGAAAAAATCCGCAAAAAAACTCCCCCTGACGGGCTTTCGCGGATGGTTGCAAACATTCACTTTGTACCGGTGTAATCTGCAAAGAACTTCATTTCATGGAGCGATTTTTGCTTTCTTTTCTCGGCGCCTATGTTTTGTGTACCGTTGTCGTTTCCCGTATCTTGGTCCGAACACTCCTGACGCCGCACCCCCTGCTCCAGCTTCAAATCGATAAAATCGACCACCTGCTGCAGGGAGGCGATTTGACTGACGATGTTTGCCCGGTGATTCATCAGGAGCTGGACGAGCTCGGGATGGTCCACGGGATCGGCATCGGCACTTACCGTCAGAAACGGCCGCATTTCATCAAGCGCCATCCCTGTCTTTTTCAGGCAGGAAATCAGCTTGATCGTGTCGATATCCTCCGGATAATAAACGCGATGCCCGTTTGGTTTGCGCTCGGCTCGCGGGAGCAGCGCGATCTTCTCATAGTAACGAATCGTGTCCTCGGAAATTCCGGTTTGCTCCGCGGTTTGTTTGATCGAGAAAACTTCGGTTTCATTCATCCGGTTCCCCTCCAGCACTTTAGCTTTTATTTGAATTTTACAGCTTGGAGCTGGCTCCAAGTCAAGCTTGATATGTCTTTTTGAAAAATTTCTGCAAATCCCGCCTTGACTTGGAGCCGGCTCCAAGTCATACAATGTGCCCTATCAGCAGGGGAACCCAAAATTCCGAAAAAATAGGAGGCATCATGATATGAACACAAACCAGTGGAAAAAAGTTGCGTTAATCACGGGGGCAAATGCCGGCATCGGGCTGGAGCTTACCCGGAAGTTATTGTCCGAAGGCTGGCAGGTCGCCGCTTTGATCCGGTCCGCTTTTCCGGCGGACGATGCGTTGATTAGTCAAGCGGCAAACGGCGGGCAGTTGAGAATTTATCAAGCTTCGGACCTATCGGACTTTGACAGCTTGAAGCAAGCTTTGGATGAGGTTAAAGCGGGAGAAACATACATCGATGTGTTGTTCAACAACGCCGGCGGGAGCTTTCCCAAGCTGCTCTTCTCCGCACAGGGGCGCGAGCTCCATTATGAGCTGATGACGGTTGCTCCCTATATTATTTTGATGGAGTTGCAGGAGCTTTTAAAAAACGGCCGCCACAAAACGGTGATCAACACCTCGTCCGCCGTGACAAATATGGTGAAGCCGTTCGATCCGGATTCGCTGGACCGCCCGAAAACGTTCCGCAAGCTGTTGGGTCCTTACGCCACTTCAAAGCTGGCATTGTCGCTTTGGACGCAGGCCGCAGCTCCGGAGTTCGCCAAGGAAGGAATCAAAATCCGCAGCGTCGACCCAGGCAGCAACAACACCGCGCGAAAAAGCAAAAAATCCGGTTTGCCGTGGTATGTGAAACCGATGATGAAGCTGTTTTTCCAGCCGCCGTCTTACGGGGCAGGGCGGTTGTACGACGGAGCGTTTGGACTTTACCGCGATCTTGCCGGCGTGTATTTGGAAAAAGGCCAAGTTAAAGAATTAAATTACACCGAATTCGCGCAACAGGTACTGAACAAGGTCAAAACGGTTTATGAGCGGGAATATCTTAAAAGTGAATGAAGACCGGCTAACAGAGCAAGCCTCCTTTTCCATTCCCGGATCAGGAGGCTTGCTTAACATGCTTAATAGGCGGTCCAGCCGGCATCCGCGGTGATGACGGTGCCGTTCACAAAGCTGGAATCGTCGGAAGCGAGGAACAACGCCACTTTGGCGATTTCCTCGGCGCTGCCTAATCGCGGATTAATAGCCATGCCAAGCTGTTGTCTGGAAGCGCCAAACGGATTGATATTGGTCATCGAAGCCCCGATATTCGTTTCCACGCCACCCGGAGCGATCGCATTGCAGCGGATGCCTTTTTGAGCGTACATGAACCCGGTGTTTTTGGTAAATCCAATCACGGCATGTTTGGAAGCGGTGTACGCCGCGCCCGCACGAGCTCCGTATAACCCGCCGGCGGATGCAACGTTGACGATCACGCCGCTTTCCTTTTCCAAGAAGATCGGCAGCACTTTCCGGGTTGCACGCATTACGCTTGTCGTATTGACGGCAAACACCCGCTCCCACTGCTCATCCGTGATGTCGCCGGCCGGCTCGAAATTATCCATGATCCCCGCATTGTTCACCAAAATATCAACCGTGCCGAAAGCTTTAACGGTCGCATCCACCAACTGCTGAATGTCTTCTTCCACGGCGACGTTTGTTTTCACCGCTTGAGCCTTCCCGCCTGCGGCTGTAATCCGTTCAACCGTGGCGTTCGCGCCCTCCAAATTCAAATCCGAGACCATGACCTTGGCGCCTTCTTTGGCAAACAGCAGTGCGATTTCTTTGCCCATTCCCGATGCGGCTCCCGTTACGATGACTGCTTTATTCTCTAATTTCAAAGTGCGTTTCCTCCAATCGTACTATTAAAATTTTAAACGTTTTCAATCATTATTATAATACCCATCCCATGGGCATTTCCATCAGCAAAAAAGAGACTTGCTCCTTCGCGGAGAAAATCTCTTTTTCATTTCTATTATGGAGTTTTAAAAAGTTTGCCATGAAATTGCTCAAGCCTGGCCAGGTACTGCTTGTTCAGCAAAGCAAACAGGACGGCGTCAACAAATTGATTTTTCTCGAAGAAACATTCCTTCAAATAGCCCTCTTCATGAAAACCGATCTTCTCGAGCAGGTATCTGGAACGAATATTGTCCGGGTCGATAAAGGCTTCAATCCGGTTTAAGCCCAAATCCTCAAAGCCAAAGCGCAAAATTTCCTGCAGCACCTCGCTCATCACGCCCTGTCGCCAATATTCCGGATCCAGCTCGTAGCCGATTTCCGCCTTATAGTGCTCTTGAGACCAGTTATGGAAGCCGCATGTGCCGATGACCCGGTCCCCTTCCGATTTGACCGTGATCGCCCAGCGAAACCCGCGGCGCTCCAAATACCGGATGTTCCAGTTTTGGATCAGCTCTTCGGCCTGCCGGAGACTATCAAACCGATCCAAGTCGTAATATTTCGTAACCTCGTCATTAGAAAAATACTGGAACAAATCCTCGGCATCTTCCGTGGTCAATTTGCGCAAAATAAATCTTTCCGTCTCCAGCTGGGGGAACAGCTTCACGGCAACCGCTCCTTTCCTATAACATTGCATCGTATAATATTATAGGTGAGAAGCCTTGCCAATTGAAAGAGTCAAATCATTCGGCCTGGTCAATCACTAGTTTAATGCCGATGCCGAACGGATCGGTCAGTCTGATTTCCCGCCCTTGCTCGTCCCGTTCATAGGCCGCCTTGGCATTCGCCAACCGGCTTTCCACGGCCCCCAGGGCCGCAAGGTCCGGCAGCGCCGCCCCGCCGTAATGAGCGGTAATTTCAAAGCCGAGAATTTGGCAGTAAAACCGCTCCGCCTCGCGCAAATCGCCGACATGAAAATGAACATGGCCGATGAGCGTTGCCGGCGGAAGTCCCCTCCACTCGGCTCCTTCCGAAACGGTAAGCAAACCATCCACGTCCACCGGATCGGTCGACATGATATATTCGCCGCTTTCGTTACGCCGCCAGGTGTCGCGCGGCCGATCGGCGTAGATTTCAATGCCGTTTTGGTCCGGATCGTTTAAATATAACGCTTCGCTCACCAGGTGATCCCCCTGTCCAACGGGAATTCGGTATTTGATCAGATTGCGCAGCGCCAAGCCAAGCGCGGTCCGATCCGGTACCAGAATCGCGAAATGATACAGCCCGGAAACCGACCGTTCCGGCATAACCCGATACTGCCCGTTAGCTTCCAGGTACAACAGCGGTGTTTTCCCGTCGGCCGTGAGTTCGGCTATGTTTCCGTTTTGCTTCAGTACGCTCAGGCCGATCACTTCCCGATAAAAGGCCACCGACCGGTCCAGATCGCGGACTTTAAGATAGACGCTGCCGATCCGGGCAGCGGGATGAATGGATACGTGCTCAGACAAAATGTAAATTCCTCCTATACGCAAAGATTGGTGTGGATACGAAATGCTCTATTTCATGCAATATAGTGTAACCGGTTTGGTTACATGATAGTTATGTAATCAGTATAGTTACAGGTGAACCGTGTGTCAACGAATACTTGCCGGTTTCGGCTGCGCATATAAAAAACGTCTACCGGCGTATTTTCAAAGAAGCCAGGCCGTTTAGCGGTAGTTTTTCTTTCGTTGATAACGTTCGTGTCTCGGTGTGCCTGCCTTGATGTTCCTGCCTGCTGCCTGCCTTTGCACGATTATCCCTTTCTCTCAGGGGAGAGGGGATGGAGGCTAGAACAAGGGTTCCCAAAAAGAGAGAAGAAAAAAACAAAAAAGATGAGGAAAAAATGAGGCGGTTCAGATGAGATTTTCGGCTTGATAAGAGAACGCATGTTTGGTATAATGAAATAAATGGAACTAATGTTCGTATATTCTTGATTCGGGGGCGAGTAAACATGGAGGTCAATACGGGAACGGAACTTCAGCCATTCAGCAGCCGTTTTAACAGCGAGCAGGACTGCATGGAGGCGCTGATCGCGATGAAGTGGCCAAGCGGCTTTGTCTGCCCGCGCTGCGCTCACACCCGGTGCAGCCGCCTGACTTCCCGGCATATCCCCTTATTCGAGTGCGGAAAGTGCAAGCATCAAACATCGCCTTTGGTCGGCACGATATTTGAAGGAACGCATCTGCCCCTGCTCAAGTGGTTCAAGGCCCTGGATTTATTCCTGCTGGAGGGCGGCATCTCGGCGCTGCGGCTGCGCCAGGTGATCCGGGTCGCCTACAAGACCGCCTGGTCCATGTTGCACAAAATACGCCATGCCGTCGGGGAGTTCGATGCCCGGGAGCTGCTCTCTGGAGACGTGAAGGTGAACAGCGATCAGTATGGGCGTAATCCGTCCCGGTGTCAGGTTTCGCATCCGTACGCCTCGGCGGTCGTAGCCGGTTGCACGGTCACGGAGTCGGGCGAGCCGGAGCTGGTTAAAATTCGCCTGGTGCCGCATAAGCGGGGAAACGAAAAAAGGGCAAACCGTCACGATCTAACCGCGTTTATTGGCGGGCATGTGGATGTCCGTACATCGGCGGTGCAGTCGTTTCTTCAAGCCTTTCGGCTGTATGCGCCCTTGCGGAAAGTGGTGAGAGAGGCGTGGGAATCGCTGAAGAGTACGTATATAGCCTTGGGACCGAAGCATCTGCAGGCGTACCTGAACGAGTACACCGTACGCCGTCGGCTGCGCCTGCCCGGAGGACTGCCCGGAGCGGAAGAAACGATGCGGCAGAAGTTACTGCAGATGTGTGTGGCGATTCCGGCGATCCCTTACCGCAAGCTGATCGCGCGCCAACCGAACCAGCCCCTTGCGGCTGCAGCCTGATAGAAGTGATTGAACGTTACAGACGTTGCTGCAAACGGATCCAGGCTGCAGCAAGATCACGGTCTTTTCATTTTTTTCGGCGTCTTGCCCCATCCCTCTCGTCAGGTCTGCTTCTCAAAAACATATCTACCGATCCCAAAAGTATCCTTTCCCCAATATATCTCTTTCTCCTGAATTTATCTTCTTCGCTGCTTCCTGATCAAACGGGATAATCGTGCAAAGCGTCGGACAGCGGATGTTGATTCAGTTTGCACTTACACCACCGGCGTTTTTGCGGAAATATCCTCGACGATATCCTGCAGCGTCACGGCTTCCAACGTTTTCTCCAACGCTTTTTGCGCCATGGAGAAGATCGGCTCGATCGCAGACTGAATATTTCGGCCGACCGGGCAATCCGGGTTGGGGTGATCGTGTACCGCAAACAACCCGTCCTCCTCCACGACATGCACCGCGCGGTAAATATCGAGCAGCGTAATGTCGCACAGCTTGCGGGATAGCTTGGTGCCGGCCACGCCGGGGCGAACTTCCACCAGCCCGGCTTTATTCAACATGCTCATAATACGGCGAATAACGACCGGATTCGTATTCACGCTGCCGGAGATATACTCCGATGTACTAACCCCGTCCTTATTGATTTCAAGCAGGGACAAAATGTGAATGGCCACGGAAAATCTGGAGCTGATCGTCAAGCGTGTATCCCCCTTTTCAAGCATCAGTAACAATATTAGTTACAAATTGACCGGGGTGTCAATAATCATAGTCATTGATTTTTCAACAAAGCATGGATAACGGCATAGCTGATCAAACTGCGGTCCCGATATACGCCGGACACTGCATCCGGATGTTCGCCGAGAATGCCTTTTTGCAGGATCGCCGCCCCAAAGCCCCTCTCGCGGGCGCCGTTAAACGTAAAGGTTACGCAATGTTCCGCAGCAAAACCGCAGACGACGACAAAGTCGGTTTCCTTATCCCGCAGCAGCTGCTCCAAATCGGTTTTCCAAAAGGCGTTGTTCCATTCCTTCGAAATGCGGAGATCCGAATCGTCAAGCCTAATTTCCGGAGTCACCTCAAATCCGGGCGAATGCTCGCCCATTTCCGTATCCTGCACCACCACGACCGGTCTGCCGGTGTCCCGGAACAAGTCGGCCACGGCGTTAATATACTCGCTAGCTACGGACAGCTCGCTTTGCAGCCGCGGACCGCTCAAAAGGCCCTTCTGCATGTCGATGATTAATAAAGCCGGTTTCATTGGCGTGCCTCCTCGTCAAACGCTCATTTTGGGGTCAATCATTCCTTTCATTATACACACTTCCGGGCCCAAGATTAAGCCTTGCCATAACATCCTTCTCGTCTCTGGCGAAAAATAACGGCCAACCTATTGACCCTCACATTAGTGTCAGGGTTTATAATGAATCCGGAAGGCAGGTGAGGTTAGGTTTTATGAAAATTGGAGAATTGTCGAAGGCGACCGGCGTCAGCATCCGTTCCCTTAGATATTACGAGGAGCAAGGGCTGATCACCTCAAAGCGGCTAAACAACGGATATCGCGATTATCACAGCTTGACCGCCGAGCAGGTAAAAACGATTCAGTTTTATTTGAGCCTCGGCCTGACCACGCAGGAAATCGCCGGTTTTCTGCAATGCGTAATGACAAGCAAAGAAGCGTTTTGCCGGGAGATTATGCCGGTGTACCGCAGCAAGCTGAAGGAGATTACCGAGCAAATTGAGCTGCTGCAAACGATCAAGTCAAATCTGGAAGAACGGATTCACTACATTTTAGAAGAAAATCCCGAAATGGAGATGATGGAATATGACGATCAGACGGATCGCCGATGCTAACGAATTCAACCGGGAAAGTGCGGCCGCGGAATTGGTGCTCGCCGACTTTGACGCTCCGTGGTGCCCTCCGTGCAAGGTGCTCTCGCCGATTCTGGAAGAGCTGCACGAGGAATTTCAAGGAGCCGTTCCCCTGCTCCAAGTAAACTGCGACGATCATCCGGAACTGGCATCGCAATACGGAATCATGTCGATGCCTACGGTTATCTTCTTCCGCGGCGGAGAGCCGGTGGAGAAGCTGATCGGCTTAAGACCCAAAGACGCGTACCGGGAACTGATCCACAAATACCGTGGGGACGCGGGCCAGGTACAGTAAACGACAAACCAACCGCAAAAAGCTGCCGCCCTGCTCCCTCGTTCAAGAAGGGGCAAGGCGGCAGCTTTTTATCCGTAGGCGGCCAGATCAGGGATTTGTTTGGCTTGCTCGATGAACGGACCTTCCAATAAGTTGTTAAACGCCAAATGCGTCGCCCGCAAACTGAGCAGCCGATCCCCCGGCTTCAGGCCGAATTGCTCCCACGTCCCGGGAGGCAGCGTAAAATAGCGGTTACAGTTCAAATGAACCCAGCAGAATGTCCGTTCTTTAAACGTAATCGTCTCCCCCTCGGGAACGGCAAGTTGCCGAAGCTGGGGAATGCTGGCGAAGACGGCCGCCAGCGGCGAATTTGCGATCATTTCCTTGCATACCACGCTGAAGCCCCGGACCGTGTTGCGTCCCGTCATTAAAATGATCTGGGAATCCGGTTGAATACCATACTCCTGCAGGGCTTGATCCGGCAGGTAAAACGATCCGTCGGCAAGTATTTTGCTCCACGCGTAAAAATACTTCCCGGACTTGGCAGTTACTGCCATACTCTCATCCCCCGAGCTAAATAATGATCGTTTGGTTACGCTAAAATCATCTCGCATGCAGGGCATCTGGAGATATGATATTCATCACGCTTCCGGCAGCTTGTCTACCTTTTGGGCGATGTACAGCCGGTAAGCTTTGATCACGATAATTTTAAGCGTCATATAAAGCGGTATGGCCAGGATCATGCCCAGGATGCCCATGAAATCGCCGGCGATCAACAACAGTACAATCGTGGTTAGCGGATGAATGTTGATCGTTTTCCCGCAAATATACGGAGAAATCAAATTACCTTCGATCTGTTGGGCGGCAACGACGATGATGATGACCCAAAGCACCATTGACGGCGAAACGGTAAACGCGACGATAACGCAAGGGATGGCGCCGAGCAGCGCGCCAAAATAAGGAATAAAGTTAAACAGGGCCATGACGATGGCCAGCAGCAGCGGGTACGGCAAACCGATCAGCCAAAAGCCAAGGAAACCCATAACAGCCAGCAGCATGGCGCTGATCATCCGGCCGGCGATGAACCCCTTCAGCATATTGTCGACCTCATGGATCACCTGCTCGCCGTCGATCCGGTACCGGACCGGAAGCATCCGCACCAAAGAAGGCGTTACCCTATCGTCTTGTTTCAGCATGTAATACAGAAAAATCGGTACGGTCCCCACGATGATCACAAAATTGTTCAAAAAGCTAAACACATGCGATACGTATCCGCTGACCGTATTCAACGCGGAATTGAGGTATTCGGTCACCTTGTTCATCACTTCCGGACTGCCTTCGCTTGTAACAAACGAAAAATACCGGCTGCGGCGGATTTCGTTCATTTGCTCCTGCAAGCTGGCCATGAGTTTCGGAACGTTGTTCATGAACTCGAACAGCTGCTTTTGCAGCGGCGGCCAAACGACCATAAAAAAGATCGTAACCACTCCGGCAAAAAGAAGGTAGATCAACAGAATCGACAGCACCCGGTTCCATTTTTTCCGCTCCAGAAATTGCACGATTGGGCGCAGCAAATAGTAAAGGAACCCGGAAATCGTCAAGGGGACGATGAGAATCTGCACCAGGGTGACGAAAGGATTAAAAATGAAACTGACCTTGGACAGCAAATAAATGATCGTCAGCAGCATGATAATCCCCAGCGAAGTGCGATAAAAAGGATGCTGCATCATAGAAGTTGTCCCCTCCTCTCTTGTGGGAAGATCGTGCGTACACGGCCAATCTCATTCCTCTGCCAACGTATCCCAAGCGGCATCGAGAAGCGCATCAAACCATTCGTCATCCTCTTCGATTCTTGTGTCTACAGCCATGAACTGCTCTTCAATACCGGGTTCGCTCGCATAATGCAGGCTGTAATCCCAATCTCCTCCGTCCTTGCTGTAAAAGGCGATTTCATATCCCGCTTTATGGGAGCTTACTTGAAAGACGGTTTTGCCGATGTAGGATCCGTCCTCCTGTCTCTTCATTTGGGCTTCCACAATCGTTAATTCTTCCATCATTTGTACTCCTTTACCCGGATTCGCATTTTTTGTCTTGTGTAATGCCTGTACAACCTTACTGCAATATCGTACCATGTTTTATGGCAAGATCAATATCGGTATTCGGTACAACAAGAGTAAAGGTGGATTCCATGTCTAAACGCAAAAAAAACATGCTGTCTCCCGCAAAAGTGCTGACCTTCGGATTTGCCCTCACGATCACGATCGGCGCTTTTCTCCTTTCGCTGGGACCGGCTTCGGCCGGAGGCAAAAAACTGGGGCTGACGGACGCCTTTTTTACGGCGACCTCGGCCACCTGTGTAACCGGACTGGCCGTTGTGGATACGGGAACGCAGTTTTCGCTGTTCGGTCAAATCGTGATCCTGCTGCTGGTCCAGATCGGAGGTTTAGGTTTTACGACCATCGGCACGCTGATCTCGCTCGCTTTTAATCGCCGCATTTCCTTGCGCGACCGTCTCGTTCTGCAGGAAACGCTGAACTACAATGCGATCGGAGGACTGCTGCAGTTAATCATTAAAATTTGCGTCTATACCTTCAGCATCGAGTTCGTCGGCGCGCTGCTCCTGGCCGCGAGATTTTTCCGGGACATGCCTTTGGGCCAGGCCCTCTACTTTGGCGTGTTTCACAGTGTGTCGATCTTTAACAACGCCGGGTTTGATTTGTTCGGAAAAATCCACGGCCCGTTCAGCGGGCTGGCGGAATACGCCGGCGATCCGTTTGTCAATATCGTCGTTATGGCGCTCATTGTTCTTGGCGGAATCGGCTTTATCGTCATTTCCGACTTGGTCAGCTACCGCCATACGCGCCGGCTGACCCTGCATTCCAAGGTCGTGCTGACCATGACTCTGATCCTGACGGTAGTCGGGGCGCTGATTATGCTCGCCATCGAATCCTCCAATCCGCATACGCTGCAGCCGATGAGCTGGACGAATCGGACCATGGCCGCCTTTTTTCATTCCGTCAGTGCGAGATCCGGGGGGCTCAGCACCGTCAGCGTGTCGGATATGGAGCAGTCCAGCCAATTTTTGCTTATTCTGCTGATGTTCATCGGCGCGGCGCCGGGTTCTACAGGCGGCGGAATCAAGGTAACGGTATTCGCCATTTTGCTGGGAGCCATTTACGCCATGATTCGCGGCAAGGAAGATATCGTCTTTTTCCGCGAGCGTTTGTCCAAAGAATCGATCATCAAAGCGATCACCCAAACCTGGCTGGCCATGTTTCTCGTCGTTTTTGTGGGGATGGTGCTCTCCGCGCTGGAAGACCACGCCTTTTTGCCGCTGCTGTTCGAGGCGACGTCCGCTTTTGCGACCGCCGGCTTAAGCCTGGACTTAACCCCCGAGCTCAGAAACATCAGCAAATGGATTCTTTGCGCCGTCATGTTCCTGGGACGGATCGGGCCGCTTACGCTCGCCTATGCGTTCACGTCGAAATCGAAAAAAGAGCTGCTGCGTTACCCCGAAGGAAAAATAATTATCGGCTAAAGCGGCTGGAACCCGGTTTATTACTAAAATCTTGAAGAATGATGTATGATAAAACAATAACCAAATGTAAAAAACGGAGGCTAATCCATGTCAGATTATCAAACAAAATTGGAAAAATACGCTGAGCTGGCCGTAAAGGTCGGCGTAAACATTCAACAAGGCCAAACTTTGATCATCAACTGTGCGATCGATTCCGCCGAGCTGGTGCGGCTGATCGTGAAGAAAGCCTATGAAACCGGGGCCCGGTTCGTCAAAGTCAACTGGAGCGACGACACGGTTACCCGCCTGAGATACGATATGGCGGCTGAGGAATCTTTCCTGGACGAACCGAAATGGTATGCGGGCGAGATGCTCGAGTACGTGGAAAACGGCGCTGCCGTCCTGCATGTCATGTCCTCGGACCCCGATTTGCTCAGCGGCGTGTCCACCGAGCGGTTAACCAATCACCAGAAAACTTACGGCAAGGCGATGAGCAAATATCGGGAAATGCAAATGTCCGATAAATTCAGCTGGTCGATCGTTGCCGTCCCTTCCAAGGCCTGGGCGGCCAAAGTGTTCCCTAATCTTCCCGCGGAGCAGCAGATCGACGCGCTTTGGGAAGCCATTTTCCGCACCGTCCGTCTGGACCGTCCGGATCCGATCGCGGCCTGGGAAGAGCATATCGCCAATTTGAAGCAGAAGTCCGATTATTTGAACGCCAAAAAATATAAGAAGCTTCATTACATAGCCCCCGGGACCGATCTGACGATCGAGCTGCCGGAAGGCCATCTCTGGGTTGCCGCCGAAAGCATCAACGCTAAGGGACATACGTTCCTCGCCAACCTGCCCACCGAGGAAGTGTTCACCGCTCCGCTGAAAACCGGCGTCAACGGAACCGTGTCCAGCACCAAGCCGTTAAGCTACCGCGGCACGATCGTGGACCGCTTCTCGCTGACGTTCGAAAACGGCCGGATCGTCGATTACAAGGCGGAAGTCGGCCAGGACGTATTGAAGCAGCTGGTCGAACTGGACGAAGGCTCCCATTATCTGGGCGAGGTGGCTTTGGTGCCGCACAGCTCCCCGATTTCTCAGTCCGGCATTCTGTTTTACAACACGCTGTTCGACGAAAATGCCTCCAATCATTTGGCGATCGGCAACGCGTATGCCTTCAACCTGGAGGGCGGAAAATCGATGTCCAAGGAAGAGCTGGAGCAGCGCGGCCTGAACTCCAGCTTGGCGCACGAAGACTTTATGGTCGGCTCGGCCGAGATGGACATTTTCGGGATTTCGGAGGACGGCAAGGAAGAACCGATTTTCGCCAAAGGCAACTGGGCTTTTTGATTGATCACCGCCAATAAGTACAAAGCAGCCGCCACCTGGAATCGGATTCCGGATGACGGCTGCTTTTTTTATGCGAAACGCTACCCGTTGCTTTCGGCCGATATGGCGGCGGCCAGCGCGCTGCCCCGGCTTCGCTGAATGAACACGGCGAAGATGCTCAGCAGCGCGAGCAGCATCAGAAAGCCGGCCAGCAGCCAGGACGAGGCGTAAGCACCGCCCAGATCCATCGTTTTCCCCATGATCAACGGCAGAACGGCTCCCCCTACTCCCCCGGATGCGATCAGCAGGCTTGGCGTCGACTCCTCGGCTCCGACCAGCAGCTTGTTGGCAAATACGAGCGCGATCGAAAACAGCCCGGACATAAACAGACCAAACAACAAAATGAGGATATATGTAACGACCTTCCCCCCGGTCAAGGAAAACAGCGCAATCAGCACAAAGCTGACGATGCAGCTCCAGAGCACATAACGGCTGTAGGAGATTTTTTCCGCAAGTATGCCGGCGACCAGACGGCCGCAGGTCATCGCGATCCAAAACAGCGTGACGCTGAACGCCGCAGTTGGTTTATCAAGCCCCAGCTTCTCGATCAGCAGCGACGGCAGGAAGTTGACGAAGCTCATTTCGGTGCCGACGTAAAAAAAGAAAAAAACGATAAATACGGCGAGCAACAGTCCTCTGGCCCCCTGGTACTGCTTCAGCCATCCTCCCTTCTTATCCTGCCGCTTCCCTTTGGCATACAGCGCGCCCCGGAATTCGCCGAAGTTTCCCTTGCCCCAGGCAAACAGCATGATAAACGCCAAACCGGCCACGACCAAGAACGAAAACCGCCATACCTCCGCGCGGATGAAAAATCCCGCGGCCACCGGCATCAGCAGCGCGCCCAGCCCGAAAAACACCTCCAGCCGGCTCATGGCGACCGCAGTGCCTTCCGTCACCGCAACGAGAATGATCGTGCCGATCACCGCCTCGATCATCCCGAATCCAAACCCCGCCACGGCCCCGATGGCGTACATCCATTCCCAAGGCGGCAGCAGCGAATAGCAAACCTCCGCAGTGCAAAGCATCCCCGTGGCAATCAACAGTCCGTAAATTTTGCCGAATTTGGCCAGCAGCAGCGGCGAAACCAGCACGCCGACCAAAAATCCGGCGAATTGGGCAAAAATAAGGCTGCCTCCCGCGCTGTAATCTTTACCGTATTGTTCCAGCAGATTCGGCATCAAAGAGCCGACGACGACATGAGCCAGGCCGATCAGCAGGTATGACCAGCATCCCAGCCAGATTAATCTTTTCATGTTCTCTCCCTCCGTGCATTACGATGCTCTCCCCGCCCCGAATCCTACGGAGCAGGTTATATTTTTGACACACCCTATCTATTGTAATCGATTCCCTTAGGCAGCGTCATCCGTATCGCGAACAAATGACAAGTTTGTTTTATTTATGGAAAATAGTACCTAATCATTGGTTGATAGAGTAAAATGAGTAGAGCATCCGATAGAGTTGCCATAGAATCGTTTTTAGCGGAGATGAGAGGGAACGCATGCCAAACCGGTTGCAGTGCCTGCTGTCCGCCAATTATTCGGAGTTGGACGAGGACGAGCAAAAACAAGTGTACGAAGCTTTTTATGAATGGGTATACGGCACCATCTATCTTATTGTCAAGGATCATCAGGCCACGGAGGACATCATCCAGGAGGCCTTCCTGAAGGTTATGCTGAAGAAGCCCGTCTTTAAGGCGGAAGCGAGCTTGCGGGCCTGGCTAAGGACAGTATCCCGCAATATGGCAATCACCTATCTGCGCAAGAACAAGAAGTATATGCAAAATTTGGAGCAGACATCCGCCATCGGCGAGTTGGCTGCCGCCTCCTGGAAAGACGGCTCGGTCGAGGACTCGGTGGAAACGAAGCTGATGGAAGAAGCGATCGTTACATATTTGCGCCGCTTGAAGCCGGAGTACCGCATCATGGTCGAATACCGCTGGCGGCTGGGGTTAAGCTACAGGGAAATCGCCGATAAGCTGGGCGTTTGCGAAAATATCGTCCGGCAGCGGCTGTTCCGCACCCGGGAAGGCATTAAGAAAAAGCTATACAGCGAATGGGAAAGAAGCCGGCCTACGTAAACGAAACCAAAACGAGGCTGCCCCTTTAGGTCAAGTTCAGGACCTAAGGGGCAGCCTTCTGTATGTTATGCGCCGGCCTCTTCCAGCGGCTGAAGCTGCTGCCGGATTAATTTGACGCGTGAAATTCTCTTGTTGTCGGTTTCTTCCACCACATAAACAAATTCGCCGTATTCCACGGTTTGGCCAACCTGCGGCGGCAAAATCTCGATCCGGGAATAAAGCCACCCGCCGATCGTATCGTAATCGTCGGAGTCGAGTTCCAGACCAAACCGGTCATTGATCGATTCGATCAGCATGAGTCCGTCCACGGAATAGACGCCCGGTTCAACCTGCTCGATTCCGGGACGTTCCTCGTCGAACTCATCTTGAATTTCGCCGACGATTTCTTCGACGATATCTTCAAGCGTCACCATGCCGGAGGTTCCCCCGTATTCGTCGATCAAGATGGCGATCTGCGTTCTTCCCCGCTGCATCCGTTTCATCAAATCGCTGATCTGGATGGATTCCGGGACCGCCATGATCGGCCGGATCAGGTCGCGCAAATTCCGGGTATTCGAGCGGATCAAATCTTTAATATGGATAAATCCGATAATATGGTCCTTATCCTGATGGCATACGGGATATCGGGTTCTTGTGCCTTCCAAGGCGATTTCCAGGTTTTCCTCCAGCGAATGCTGGGTATAAAGGCAAATCATTTCGGTTCGGGGAATCATAATTTCCCGCGCCGTTGTATCGGCGAATTCAAAAATGTTGTCTACAAGCGACATCTCCGTGCTGTCGATCAAGCCGCTTTCGCTGCTTTCCTTCATCATGACCCGGATTTCTTCCTCCGTATGCACGGAGTCCTGCCCCGAAACCGGCGAAATCTTAAACAAACGCAAGAGGCCGGACGACAGATGGTTCAGAATCCAAATGAACGGATACATGATACGGTAAAACAGCAGCATCGGCCAGGCAAACCATAATGTGATGGTTTCCGCCTTGCGGACGGCGATCGTTTTCGGGGAGAGCTCTCCCAGAACGATGTGCAAGACGGCGATGAGAATAAAAGCAACCGTTAACGAGATGAGATAAACCGGCCTTTCGCCCAGACCCGTCAGTTCAAACAGCGGGCTTAGCAGCCGGGCCACAACCGGCTCGCCCAGCCACCCCAGCCCCAGCGAGCTGAGCGTGATGCCCACCTGGCACGCCGATAAGTAACCGTCCAGATGATCCAAATGCCTTTTTACGATCGCGGCTCTCCTTCGCCCTTCCTCCACCATCGCGTCAATGCGGGAGCTTCGGACCTTGACGATCGCAAATTCGGCGGACACGAAAAATCCGTTCAGCAATACCAGCAGCACCATCAGTCCTACATGCAGAAGACTCGGTAAAGGGTCACTCAATACGTTTCCTATTCCCGCCTATCCAGCGGTGAATAGGTGCACCTCCTTCGCGGTATGGAATTGTACATCATTTTGTATTTTTCATCTATATGGAGCAGCGTCAACTTCCCAATGGATTCATCTCCCTTTCAGCATATTTCGGCATAAACCATGATTACTATTAATTATATTATTATACACTACACAGTCAAACGCATCGGTATGACACCGGTACCGGCGCGCCGGCCGCAAAAATGAAAAGAACCCCCTTTCGCGAGGGGGCCCTAATCTCATCTTGTAGGCGGCGGGGCGCCGATGGTGCCGGGATATTGATAATACAAAGGTTCATCAAACGTGGCAAAGTCAAGGTTGACCATGAGCAAAATGATCCGCCGGCCGGTGGCCGGTTCGCTGATAATGATATGGTCGCGGCCGGCGGCTTCGAGAACGCCTTTAAATATTTTGGCATTCCATTCCCGGTTGTTTTCGTATGTCATATAAAAGGTGCCGACTTTCCCCAGATTCAGGCGCAAAATATTTTCAATGTAGGATTGCTCAAACGTCGGAATGGCCGAAGGCACTACCGTGCCGCCGGGCGTCATCGGACTGCCGCTCGGCACTTGCGGCGGGACGACTGCCCCGCCTCCCATCGGAGCCGCAAAACCCGCCCCCCCGGGTTGGGCCGGAGCGGTGTTGTAGCCGGCGGGATAGGCAGCCGGCCGGTAAGACTGGGTAAACATGTATCGATTCCTCCTCAATTTACTTGCTTAGGTTTCACTTTCTTAGCCGTGCCTAAGTACGCTTAATAAACGCCCGGGCAATTTTGCGCGCTGGGGGCAAAGAAGCAATGCGATTTGAAACGCCCGGTATTCTGCTGATTGTACCAGGTTCCCGGGCAATTGCCGGCGGGCTTGAAGAACCACAGCGCATTGGTCGCCGGCCGTACCCGCTCTCCGCCTATCACCCTCCGGGCTAAACGGATATCCCGATCGCGGGCCCTTTGGTAGAAGTATCCTTTTTGCGTCGCTTCAAAGCCGCCCGGGGATTGAAACACCATTTGCTTCATTAGGCGTATATTCTGAAAATCAAGGCAATTGCCCAGTATCCGGTTAACGCCTACGTTCCCTACCATCAGCATCCCTTGCTCCCCCTCGCCTTCCGCTTCCGCGCGCATAAGGCGCGCCAGCAGCTTGACGTCTTCCGAGTTTGCTTTAATGACCGCCAATCCCGTCCCTCCTTCCTCCCTACTTGACGCTATATTGTATGTGCGAATGCCTATCCGGGTGTCTAATCTCCTAAAAACAGCCTTGTCAATAGCTGAAAGCGAATTCATCATGTGAATACGATTACAATATTGAACATTTTGTGGCTATTTCTATGGACGCGCTTACACGAATAGCATATACTGTTAAGTAAATAAATGTTTTTTATATGGTTTTGGTGATTTCTTTATAAAGCGTTTTGCTTCACAACACCTTTTAGGAGGTTCCCCACATGAAAATCGCGATTATTGGCGGCGGCTTGGCCGGGTTGACGGCGGCGGCATACTTATCGGGCAACGAGGAGACGGCAGGCACGGTGTTTGAACGGAGTCCGCAGCTTGGCGGCCGGGCATTTACTTATGAGAAATCGGGATTTACGCTGAATTACGGAGCGCATGCGGTATACGGAATCGACAGACACACGCTCCATCATATGGAAGAAGAGCTGGACCTTAAATTTCAAAGCAAGCAGGTCGATAAACGCAAAGTAATGTACGCCAAGCACGGGCAGTTGACCGCCGCCCCGCTCGATTTTGTCAACATCGTCAAGACGGAGGTTTTGACGCCGATGGAGAAGGTGCGATTCGTCAGCGAGGTCGCCGCGGTCATCGGCAACATCCACCAGTTGAAGCATCATCGTACGTTGGGCGACTATCTGGAGCATTCTCACGCCTCCGCCGATGTCAAAGAACTGTGGGCGCATCTGGTCTGCTCCAATTTCTTCATTACGCCGGAGGAAGCCAGGAAAGTGCCCGGCGAAGTCATCGCCGAATACTATCATAACCTGTTCCTTTCCCAGCGGCCGGTAAGCTATATTCTCGGCAGTTGGGCGACGATCACAGGCCAGTTGGTCGACAAGATCCGCGGCAACGAAAACTGGGAAATCTCCGTGAAAGAGCCGGTCGAGTCGATCGTCATGGAAGACGGAAAGTTTGTGCTGCGCACCAAAACGCGGGAGCGTTTGGAATACGATCAGGTTGTGTTTGCGATGCCGGTACAGCAGGTCGTCAAACTGCTGGAAAACTCGCCATGGTCCGCTTCGCTTGAGCTGTACAAAGATTGCACCTCTACCGAGGTGCTGGTGTATGACGTAGGCTTCTCAAAAGTCGTAGCCCGTCCATTCCATTACATTAGCGACATGGATCACAAAATATTCATCAGCGACGTTTCCGCGACCGACTTCACGGTTGCGCCGGTGCACGGCCAGCTGCTTCAGGGCATCGCCTACTTGAATGACGACTTTGCGGATGAGGAACAAAAGAAACAGTATCTGGAGCAAAAAACTGCGCAGATGGAGGCCTTGTTCGATACGTATTACCCGGATTGGCGGGATTTTGTCGAAGTCAAACGCGTTTCCAAAAAAGCGATGGTTGCCAGCGTCAAAAACATCTGCACAAACAAGCTGCTTCCCAACCGCTTGCCCGGCGTCCCGTTTTACTTCTGCGGCGACGGCTGCATAGGCAAAGGCGAACTCGCCGAACGCGCATTTTCCAGCGCGCGGACGGTAGCCCAGGCGCTTTTGGCGGATAACGTGCGAATCAAAGCTTATACCCATTAATCGGGATCTAAAAACAAAAACAGAAGCGAACGCGAGTACCTAAGTTAAAGGCGCTCCGTTTGCTTCTGTTTTTATTTGACGTATTTCCGTTCAACCTGGCGACTTCCTTTCCTCGTCTGATTTAATGCTAAAGCGTACTGCGGTATTTCCGGAACTCCTCCACATCCGTCCGCTGCGTTTTCCGCACCCGTTCAAAGCTTTGGTAACGGCGGCCTTGAAACGTCAGCTTCCCTTCGTCCCCTTCCGCGCATTGGCCGTATTCCAAGCCACTGACGGCAAATTCCAGCCGATCGCCGCTCTCGACCTCAAACGTAACATAATATTTCGTGTCCGAACGGTTGACCGCTGTCTCGGTATCATGGCGGTGGGAAACCTCCGTCCGCTTCCCGACAATCACCGAATTTACGCTGAGTACGGGCTGCCTGCTGCTGGCGAAAAAGCGCCATGCCCCTCCCGCCGATGAAATTACAACGATCGCCGTGAGCACAACGAGCAGGATCGGCAGCGCGGTTTCCATCATCTCGAACATTTCCACCCATGACTGCATGGTTCGCCCTCCTTCCATAGAGGCAATGGCCTGCTTCTTTTGTCCCTCCCCTTTCTTTCCTAAGTATATGCCGCTTAATTTGAAACTTGTTATTCACCTGCAGCGTAAATTATGACACCCTTGTCCCACAAAATCATAAAAAATCTCCGGCTCTTAAATCGAACCGGAGGTTTAGTCATACTTGCCTGCTGGCGAAATTGAATCAAGCATAATATTCAAACAGCAATTGGCGGGTTTCTTCGACGCCGTCGGCTTCAGGTTCGTTATCCAAAAGCCCCTTTTCCGCCCAGCAAGCCCGGCACACATCTTCGGTCGTGCATAAATGAGCGTCTTCGCAGGTGTAGCAAAATTGGAGATAATTGCGGGTTACCGTGTCTTGCGTCGTCGTTTTCATCACTATTCACTCCTGCCATCAAATTTGGAGCACCGCTCCGGTTTGCTGCTGTTTCCCTTACAAGTTAAATATATCACAATGTCGGCTTTTATTATGTGATTATTTTCACAAACTCTATATAATAAAAAAAGCATGGCCGCGCCGCCATACTTTTTCCTATTGAATATTCGCGTTGCCCCAGGCACGGACAGACTTACAGCACATGCCAGCTCGTCCCCCCGTCTCTGGTCTGCAGCAGCAGCGAACGTTTCTGATCTTCTTTGGCCACGAGCAGCCAGCCTACTCTGGAGGAAAAGAACTGCAGCTTCACCACTTCCGGATAATCGGCCATAATATCAACCAGTTTCGGGCTTCGCGGCAATGGCGTCCAATGATTGCCCTGATCCGAAGTATAGTAAACGGTCGAGCCCATAATCGTCCAGCCTTCGTTGCGCGTCAAAAAGGTAGGGGTCAATTCCTCATTGAATCCGGTCTGCCACGATAAATTAAAAGGAACCAGCGTCCAGGTGGCTCCGGCATCTTGGGTAAAGTAGCCGTTAAACTTGGTGGCTTCATCGCGAGTGCAGCCGACTGGGACCCAGGCTGAACTGCCGTCCTCGAAAAGAGAGACATTGCCGATGCTAAACCGCTCGCAAGTCTTGAACTTCGACGGGTCAAAAAAGCCTTTCTTTTTCGCCCACGTTTCGCCCCCGTTCCCGGTCGCGTAAAGGGCGGGTTGTCCTGCTTCAATCTCGCTGACGAGGCCTCTAAACCGATCAATGAACGCCATCGATACAGGGGTCCCCTTCCCCAGATCGGCGCTCGCCGGCCGCTCCAGCGTAAAGCTGTTCGGGTCCGGAACTCCCATAATCGGATCAAATGTAGCTCCCCCGTCGTCCGTCGCGTATAGCACTCTTTCAATACTTCCCGTTTCACTCGTTTTGCTGGCCAATATCCAACCTGCGGACTCGTTCGAAAAATAAATCCCCTCGACCTGGTCCGCTCCCGGAAATGAAGAGACTTTCCAAGCGACGCCGCCGTCATCCGTTCTTAAGACGATCGCGTCATCCAGACCGGAGGCATTAAGCACAATCCAGCCATGCATCGGATCGATAAAAAAAATGTCTTTGCCGAAACGCGGCGTACTTGGAAACTGCACCGAAGCGGCCGGGGAAATATTCGTCCAGGTCTGCCCGTTGTCTCGAGTAAGATAAAGTCTCAGCTCGCTTTGAGTACGCCCCCAGGCCAACCCGGTAGTCGTGCTTAGCAACTGAAAATCGGTTAGTCGCGTTTGAATTTGATATTGGTTGTTCTTATCCTCCGAGGGCACGGTGGCTTCCGCTCTTAGACTCTCGGAGGAAGCGGGATTAATGACGGTGAGCGTCTGCCCTTTTTCTTCCGGCGGCTCCGGCTGCGCCTGATTCGCTTCCGGCGGCCGCTCGGACGTACAAGCCGTCAGCAGTAGACAAACGGATAGCGAAACCGCGATAACATTACGCCATAATTTCAAAAAGACAACCTCACTTTCAACCACATGCTGATAGCTATTATATCATAGCGTGATCGAAGCCTTCAGGGGCCGGATTACAGCCGCTTATCTTTGGCAAAATTTACGCTGACATGGTGATTGGGCTTGTAAACGGCAAAGGCGTACCCTTTTTTCTGCAAATATTCGATAACCTCCGGAAGGATTTCCACGGTTTGCGCCTTTTCGTGCATTAAAATCACTTCGGTATCCCGGTGCACCTGGCGCTTGACCTCCTTCAAAATACGCTTGGGGTTGTCCGAAGACCGCCAATCCTGGGAATCGACCGTCCAATCCCACATTTTAAAACCCGCGTCGGCGATATCGCCGCGGAATTGCTCGCCGATCTCCGGTTTGCTGCCGTACGGCGCCCGGATGAGCGTTGGCGAAACTCCGGTGATCTTAGCCATCAGCTTTTGTTCCTGCTTGAATTCATTGATGAAGTTATCCGAATTTCCGCTCTCATAAATTTTTTTCTTGTCGTGGCTCATACTGTGCAGTCCGACATAGTTGCCGGCTTCAACCGCATCCTTCACGGTTTGCTCATGCCCGGATAGCTGATTTCCGATCATAAAGAAGGTGCCGTGAATTTGATATCTGGCTAAAATGTCCATGATTTCCTGTGTATGTTTGCTAGGGCCATCGTCGAAAGTCAAATAGATCACCTTCGGCTGCTTAACGGCGGACTGTTTTACAGGCTCAGAGTTCGCAGCTTTTGAGTCGGTTGGAGTGGCGGCAGGCGGAGTTGTCTCAGCCGGTGTCGACGGCCCCGGTTTTGTCGACGGCTGGACGACAGTGCCTTCATTTTTGCCGGCCAGATTAGCGGACACGACAGCCGTTGTGGAGTGTTTGACAACCGAGCTTGCCGTATGCTGCTTCAAATACGAATATACGGCAAATCCTGACAAGGTTAAGGATACGACGGAAAGCGCCACGGCGGTAACCGCAACCCCTTTTGCTTTCCGCTTGGACTTCGCGCGCGCGGTGCGGGTGGAATGCTTCTGTGTGCTTCTGTTGATGTACGACATATGAATAATTCCTCTCTCATTTCATTATTACTAGCATAATACAAAATGAGAAATTCGTCCTTACAGAATCGTTAATCCAAGGTTACAAAGTCATTACAGATTTTATAAATTAATGTCATTAGTTAACATAATATTTATTACGTTATTTTGTTCTAGAAATGCTTAGAAAACAGGTCAATTTCAATAATCCTGCAGAATCCTGCAGATTTTTCTTCAAATTTGAGATATTTCATGTACAATGAGGATGGATACATACGGTTTAGGGCGATGTGTCGCAATTTTTCGATTGTTGGAAGGAAGGTTAAGCAGCCTGGCTTCGGTGCAATCTATCCTAAACGGGAATCTACATTTTAAGGAGATGATTTGATGAAAACCCAACTGCGCTCCAGCCGGGTCGTGATTATCGGTACCGGTGCCGTGGGGGCGACGACAGCGTACACGCTGCTGTTAAGAGAACGGATTTCCGAGCTCGTCCTGATCGATGCGAATAAGGAAAAAGCGCTTGGCGAAGCGCTCGACATGAATCACGGCCTGCCGTTTACCGGCGGGGTCAAGCTATGGGCCGGCGACTACAGCGATTGCGCGGACGCCGATATTATCGTTATTGCCGCCGGAGCTTCCCAGCGTCCCGGCGAAACCCGGATCGACCTGCTTAAGCGCAATGCCGGCATTTTCGACAGCATTATTCAAAACATCGTGAAGTACAACAATCATGGCATTATTCTGGTAGCTACCAACCCGGTCGATATCCTCTCTTACGTAACCTTGAAGAAGAGCGGATTTCCGTCGAACCGTGTCATCGGCTCCGGTACGCTGCTCGACAGCGCCCGTTTCCGCTATTTGATCGGACAGAACAAAAAGATCAACCCGCGCAGCATTCACGCGCATATCATCGGGGAGCACGGCGATTCCGAGGTGCCGCTGTGGAGCTTGGCGAACGTGGCCGGCATCGGCCTGGAGTTCAACGAGCAAGAGCGCGAGGAGATTTTTAACAGCACCAAAAACGCCGCTTATGAAATCATTAACGCCAAAGGAGCCACCTCCTACGCGATCGCGCTGGCTTTGGACCGGATCATCGTGTCGATTTTGCAAAACGAAGGTTCCGTGCTGAACGTCTCCACCCTGCTGACCGATTACAACGGAGTTTCGGACGTCTATCTCGGCGTACCGAGCATCGTGGATCGCACCGGCGTACGCCAAGTGCTCGATTTGCAGCTTGGCGACGCGGAATTGACGCAGTTCCAAGCTTCGGCCAACAAGCTGAAATCGGAAATCGCCAAGCTGGAGCTGTAATTACGGTAACTCCGCACCAACAGTAAAAAACGCCCAGACGCTGAAATGAACAGCGGGCTGGGCTTTTATTTTGCGTAACATTTGTTTATTAAAATAACTTTCCCTCCTTCTGCTGCGTTTTATTAACTGAGACGGTAATCATGAAGGAGATGGTTCTATTGACACAATCCAAGTTTATTCTGAACACAATTCTTACTGCGGCCCTGCTCGCTTCGGGTACAGGGCTGTCTTGGACTTCCGGCGCTTCTTTAGGCGCTGTCCAGGCAGCCCCAACGACAGCCGCTTCCACCAAAAACAATGCGGCGGAAAGCGTCTCCGTCCCGCTGCTTAAGCCGAAATGGCAGGTTCAAACGGACGGGCTGGGCCTGTATGACACCCAGGCTCCAGTTGCAAACGGACTTGTTTATTATTCTGCCTCCGATACGCTTATAGCGGCCGATCTGGACACAGGCAAAGTAAAATGGTCATACAAATACGGCTCACATCCCGAGGTCGTCACCGCAAATTCGGTCTTCTTTATCGATTCCAGCGGATACCTGGTCAAAATAGAGGCCAAAACGGGCAAGATGCTCTGGAAAGTTCAAGCGGCCAAAACGCCGATCGAAATAGGCGCATATGCGACCTTACTGAGTGACGTGTTATATGTAACTAATGAAAGCGGCGGTATTGCCGCTTATCATCCCGATTCAGGCAAAAAAATATGGGAAAACAGCAAGCTGCCCATGTACGCCGGCGGCATTGTCGGCCAGCATGATGGAGTGCTTGTTGTCTTTAGTACGGTCGACAACCTCCGGACGCAATTTTTCGGGCTGAACACAGCTAGCGGCAAAAAGCTATGGCGTCTGGAAGGCGTTTACTCCACCGTTTCCTTCAACAAGGGCCAGCTTACATTAAGACAACAAGCGGACCCTAGGGCCAAAGCTCCCGTCAAAGGGTACCTGGCAACACTGGTTACAGTCAATACAACCAACGGCAAAATAACGAAGCAGGAAAATGTTCAACCGCTGAGCGATATCAGCCGGTTGGGCAACGACTATACTGCGCTGCAAGGCAATGAGCTGTACACGGTTGATGGCAACCTTGACAGCAATGAAGCGGTACTGACGCGTATCAAGCGGGGGCAAGATAACGCTGCCGAGATCAAAAGCTATGCCGAATATGGGCAGTGGCTGGCCGGGCCGATCAACGGAACAGCATATTTCTATATGAACGGGCAACTTACCGGGTATAACCTGGGCAGCGACAAAGCCGTGAATTTCAGCATCCCGGCTACTCCGAGACTGCATTTGCAGATCAGCGGCAAGGCGGTATTTGCCGAGGCGGAAGACGGTTACCTCTATATTATGAATGCCGCTACCGGAAAAACGCTGGGCCGGATCAAAACCGGGGCGTATGAGTACGGTAAAATTTTTGTCAAAAACGGAACCGCGCTGGTCCAAACGGATAAACGATTATTGGCGGTAGCGCTGCCGAAGGAACTGCAATAATGGACGGACGCTGATTATAAGCAAACAAAAGTCCCGCTAGAGGGCGGCGTGATAAACCGTAAGGTCTAATCGCTGCCCTCTAGCGGGACTCAGTATAGTTAATCTAGTGAATTATATTAATTCATGCCATTAATCCCAAGGTGCTAATACGGCGGTTAATGCGCCGATTCCACCTGGTCGACGTGCTGCACATGTTTGCGGTTTAATGCAATGAACACGACCGCCAGCATGACGAACCCGGCTCCGACGATGAACGGCACGTGCGGGTTGTACCATTCGGCGAGCTTCCCGGCCAAAAACGGAGCAACCGCGCCTCCCAAAAAGCGGAGAAAGCTGTACGCGGCGGACGCGGTGGACCGCTCGACCGGCGCGGCGTTCATGACCGCCGTCGTGATCAGCGTATTGTTGTTGCCGAGCAGCGCTCCGGCAAAAATAACGGCGGCGATGATCACCCAGGGTGAATTCGTCCAGATGCCCATCGCCAGCAGCACTAAAGAGAACAGGAACAGCATCGCGCACATCGATTTGAGGGTGCCGAATTTTTCCTGCAGTTTCGGCGCGGTACCGACCGAAGTGATGGCCAGCAAAATCCCCCAAGCCAGGAAGACGTAACCCAGCCCGTGCTCATCGAGTCCCATGACGAACGGAGCGTAAGCCATCAGCGTAAAAAAGCCGAAGTTGTAAAAGCAAGCGGTCAGCCCCAATACGACCAGAGAGCGGTGTTTCATCGCCCTAAACGGGGCCAGGATCGAGGTGCGGGAGCGTGTGACCTCCCCTTTGTTCTCCTTGGGCATCAGCAAAATGAGTCCAATGAATGCGATGACCATCAGCGAGGCGACGCCGAGAAACGGGCCTCTCCAGGAAATGGCGCCAAGCCAGCCCCCGAGCAGCGGTCCGACCGAAATGCCCAGGCCAACCGCCGCTTCATACAGGATGACCGCTTTGCCCGTGCCGCTGCTTGACAGCGTAACGATGGCCGATAACGCGGTGGCCACGAACAAAGCGTTGCCGAGGCCCCAGCCGCCGCGCAGCCCGATGATCGTCCACACGTCGCCGGCCATGCCCCCAAGCGCCGAAAAGACGGCGATGACGACGATGCCGGCCAGCAGCGTCCATTTGATGCCGATGCGGGACGAAATCGCCCCCGTAATCAGCATCGCCACCGCCATGACGGCGTTATAGCTTGTAAACAGCAGGGTAACCTGGCTGGGCGTAGCGTTCAGGCTTGCCGAAATCGCCGGAAGGATCGGATCGACGAGACCAAGACCCATAAAGGCGATGATCGAGGCAAAAAAAACAGCCCATACGGACTTAGGTTGTTTCAGCAAGCTTGGTTCCCCAAGCTCCAAATGGCTTGATGTACCGCTTAGCGGCGCGGTTTTGGCCGATGATGTAGATGATGACATATAATCTTCCTTTCGTCTTACATTAAAGATTTGAAGGAATGCCGGATGACATCCCCGCGGCTGATGATTCCCACGAGTACCCCATTACGCTCGACGGGGAGCTTTTTGATTTGCTTTTTCCCCAAGATCGCCGCAATGTTCTCAATTTCTTCATCCCATGAAACTTTAATGACTTTCTTTTTGCCGATTTCCATCACGTTGAGATCCAGCAATCTTCGCGCCCTTTCCTCGTAAGCTTCCTGGTCCCCTTTGAAGACGGCCACATAATAGATCGAGTCAACGACGACGTCGCGATGTTTGCCGATGTAGCGCATGATGTCCCCGTCGCTGATATATGAAACGATTTCGTTTCGTTCGTTCACGACGGGCAGCCCGCTGATCCGATACTCGATGAACCTTTCGATCACCGAACGGACCGTATCGCTTTCCTTCACTTTGTAGACCTGCTTGATCATAATTTCATGCGCTTGCATGCCAATCCCCCTAATCCATATAATTGTATTATACAACTACTTGCTGTTTTGTCAAGGTTACGGCCGGGCCGCCGCCTTCCTCCCAAGTCTTGCCCCGCCTGGTTTCATTTCAAATTCTCTAGTCGATATGTTACGATAAAATTATATTAAAAAGCTGTGAGGTATTCATGATATGGATCAAAATTCCCTGGAAACCATCGAGTTGGAAATCGCCATCTTATACCGCCGGATGACCTTCGTGACCGCGGCGAAAAAAAACGGCAACCTCGACCGCTCCGCCTATTTGCTGCTGCATCACATCCGCTCCTTCGGCTCCATCGGCGTCAAGGCGTTGGCCGACGAATTTCAGCTGGATATCTCCACCGTTAGCCGGCAGACCGCCGCCCTGGAGCAGAAAGGCTACGTCAAACGCACGCCCGATCCCGAAGACCGCCGGGCCTATTTTTTGGAAATCACGGAGCTTGGGACCACGGAATATCTTGCTTACAAGCTGGGCCGGTTAAACCGGATCAGCGAACTGCTCAAAGACTGGTCCGACGAGGATACCCGGCACTTCGGGCGGTATTTGGAAAGATTCAATCAAGCCCTGCTCGATCATTCCAAATCGAATGAGAGCTAAAGAGTCCAATCGAACCACAGCAAACGCAAACAGTATACATAATTATTATTATGTTAACTAAATGGGAGGTAGTTATTGATGAACGATACCCATCATCCTGTCGAAATCATCGAACGCGCCTCTACTCCGCGCGGGGAAATCCAGCTGCAACGGCGCGGCGAATTTTATGAAATCATCAGCAACGGCACGTTTCTGATGGCCACCTATAACGGAGAATCGGAACGCCTGCTGGTGCGCCGCGCCCTGGAGCAAGCGAAGGCTCCCGGCAAAGTGCTGATCGGCGGTTTGGGCGTCGGCTTTTCGCTGCAGGAAGCGCTCTCGGACCCGCGGGTACGGGAGGTTACGGTCGTCGAAATCGAGGCGAAGGTAATCGAATGGAACCGTACCGTCCTGGCCCCTGTTTCCGATTATGCCTTACGCCATCCGAAAACCAGGCTGGTGCACGCCGATCTGATCGCCTGGATTCGGGAGACCGACGAAACGTTTGACCTGATTTGCCTCGATATCGATAACGGCCCGGACTGGAAAGTGTTCGACGGCAACGCGTCGCTGTACGATAACCGGGGACTGCAAGCTTTGGGCGCGCGGATCAACCCGGACGGCTGCATTACCTTTTGGAGCGCCACCCCCTCTCCGGAGTTCGCCGGGCGGCTGAACGCTTTTTTCGGGAATGTGGAAATCCGCGAAGTCCCGCAAAGCCACGGCGATCCGGATTATGTGTTTCTGGTGCGGGCTGGAGGTGCCGGCCAGTGAATGTTCAGAAAACGATCGACCGTAAAAAGCTGGACGAAAAAACGCCGTTTATGCCCTGGTTTGTACAGCAGTTTATCGATTATAAGCTGCCCGATCTGTCTCCTTCCACGCTGCTGGAATACGTTCGGGACTATGAGCAGTTTTTCGGTTGGCTGCGGGCCGAAGGGTTGACGAAGGCCGTAACCAACAAGGAAATTTCGCTGACCGATCTGGAGACGCTGCGCATGGAAGATGTGGTCGGCTACCGCTTGCACTTGACGACCCGGACCGATGGGACGAATTCGAAAATCACGGTATCGCGCAAGATGTCGTCCCTTCGCTCCCTGTTCCATTATTTAAGCCAGATCGCCGAGGATGAAAACTTTTACCCGCTGCTGAAACGCAACATTATGGCCAAGGTGGAGATCAAACGCATCCACAAGCCGAAGGATACGGCGGCCAAGCTGAAGGGGAAAATCCTCGAGGAGGAAGAGCTGCTCGAATTTATCGGCTACATCGCCGAAGGCTACGGCCACGATATCGAAGGAAATAAGCAGGCGCTTTACGCTTACGAGCAAAATAAAGAACGCGACGCCTGCATCGCCAGCCTGATCCTGAATTCGGGGCTGCGGGTGTCCGAGGTCGTGAACCTGAACGTCGACGACCTGGACTTGAACAACAAGCTCGTCTATGTGTACCGCAAAGGGAACAATGACGAAACCTTCAAAACGCCGGTCTATTTCCGCGAGCAATCCAAAGACGATCTCGCTCATTATTTAACGCTGCGGCAAACGCGTTACCGCACGCCGAAACGGGAAAAAGCGCTGTTCGTCGCCGTCCCCAACGGGCAAAAGGAAGGCAAGCGGATGACAAAGCGGGCCATCCAGGCGATGATCATCAAATACGCAAAACGGTTCGGCAAACCTTACCTGACTGTGCACAAGCTCCGCCACTCCTTTGCGACGGACTATTATTTGCAAAACGACATCTATAAAACGAAAGAGCAGCTCGGACACGCCTCGACGGAAACGACTGAGGTTTACGCCCATCTCACCGACAAAACGATGTCCGAAGCAATCGAGCGCCGGGTCAGCGGAGGATCGTAAAAAATCCGTCTGCCGGCCGCCGTACGTCAAAAAGGAATCCCCCGCATTTTATGCCGGGGGATTCCTTTTTGCTTAGACCAAGACATTTTGCTTCAGAAACGACAATATCCCGTCCACATCGTTCCGCTCAAAGCAGTGAAGTCCAGGCCGCTGCGGCTTGTCCGGATCGGGGAGAGCCTCTTCCCTGTACACCGCGGCGCAAACCCCGCTGAGCTCCGTCAGCAGGTGCTCGTCCTCGGCGGAGCGGATGAGCACGATTTTCGGATAAGGCTCGCGCTTGAAGCCTTCAACAATAATAAGATCATACGCCTGAAAATGCCCGATCAAGTCCGCCAGCGGCGTTTCCCGCTCCTCCACGATCGCCGTGCGCCATGGCGAGACGATGGCGGCGGCGGAAGCGCCGGCCTGGCGGTGGCGGTATGTATCGGTCCCTTCCCGGTCGACCTCGAAGCCGTGGACATCATGCTTGATGACGGCAACGCGAAGATTCAGGGTATGCAACATTGCCACAAGACGAGCGATTAACGTTGTTTTACCGCTGTTTTTATAGCCGACGATTTGGATGATCGGCGCCATTTCGTTAACCTCCTTGTCCAAAGCGCTCAAAGAGAACCGCCCGGAAGCTTCAGGACGGTGACCATTTCCCCGGCTTCCCTCGCTTCGCCGGAAGGAGGAATGACAATCAGCGCATCGCTGTCCTTAATCGTGATCATCACGCCCGATTCGTCAAGCTCGGCCGGATAAGCGTAAAGCTTGCCCTCGCGCGCTTCCAGCCTCCCCCGGACGAATCGGGTAAAGTTGTTGATTTTCTTGTATGGCCGGCCGAGCTCCGCCGTCATTTCCGGCAAAAACGGCTGCAAAACGCCAAGCATCCGGCCGATCGCCGGGCGCACGAACAGCTCGAAGCCGACAAAGCAGGCGCCGGGATTACCGGATAACGCGAACAGCAGCTTCCCGTCCTTCACGGCGGCAGTCGTCACGCTGCCGGGACGCATCGTCACTTTGTTGAACAGCATTTCCACCTCGCCGCCGGACACAAGATCGGCCATAATGTCGAAATCGCCGACGGAAACGCCCCCGGTGGTGATTACCGCGTCGTAATCGGCAAACGCCGCCCGCACCCGCTGGCGGGCCAGCTCCAGATCGTCGGGAATCGCCTCCAGCATAAACGGCTCCGCACCCGCGTCCTTAATCTGACTGGCCAGCATGTACGCATTGCTGTTGCGGATTCTTCCGTCCTGCAGCGGTTCGCTTATAGCGAGCAGCTCCGAACCGGTGGAAAAAACCGCGATCCGCGGCTTTCTTACGACAGGCACCCGGTCGATCCCAAACGTTGCGAGCACGGAAATTTCTCCGGCCCCCACCTTGCGCCCGGGCTCCAAAATGACCTCTCCCGCGGCAAGCTCCAGCCCGACGGGAGTAATATTCTTGCCCGGCTCGATCTCCCGAATGAGCCGGATATACGTTTTGCCGTCCTGCCGGATCGTCTCGGTCATTTCAAACATGACCACAGCGTCGGCTTCGTCCGGCACCTTCGCCCCGGTCATAATCCGCGCCGCCGTTCCCGGCGCGAGCGGTACGGAAGGCAGAGAGCCGCAGGGGATCTCGTCTACCACCTCCAGCAGAGCCGGGCGGTTCGCGCCGTAGCCCTGCGTATCCCGGCTGAGGATGGCAAAGCCGTCCATCCCCGACCGGCGAAAATGCGGATACGGGTGGGGGGCTGTCACACGTTCGGCCAAAATCCGTCCTTGCGCGTCCGGCAGCGCTACGGTTTCTGCCGGCAGGCGCCGGGCATAAGGCAGAATCCGTCCCTGCGCGTCCGGAACCTGCAGCGCTTTGCGGCGAAATTTGTCTTGCTGCGAATCGGTAGTCATTTTTTAACCTCCTGCAAATAATCATCCAGTAAAGCGGAGGCTTTTTGCGAAACGGCCAAAATTTCCGCCTTGCTTAAATCATCGTAATGGATTCCCATGACCACGGTCACCGTCCGATTCAGCGCCGCGGCGGCCCGGCGGGCGAAATCCTCGCTTAGCGTGTGCTCTTTGTGGCCGGGAACGGCCGAGGTTTGCACGGCGACGCCCCCTTCCGCCGCGTAAGCGGTGGACGCCGCGCCGATATGAACCTCGCCGCCGCCGATCGTGAGCAGCAAATCGCGCCCCATCGGAATCGCCTCCAGCTTGATGTCGTCAAATGTCAACATGCCGCGCCTCCTTTTCTCTATGTATAACCACATTTTAAAGGATTCCGCGGATTTCGTCCAAATTTCGGATGCCTTCCGAGCGCATAAACTCGGTCAGCCCGGCAGCCAGTTGCTCGCCCGCGCGCGGCTGCACGAAATTGTAGGTCCCCACCTGTACAACGGCCGCTCCCGCCATAATAAACTCGATGATATCCCCGGCGCTGCCGATACCTCCCATGCCCATCACCGGAATCGTAACGGCCCGGCACACCTGGTGGACCATCCTTAATGCGATCGGCTTGATCGCCGGCCCCGACAATCCGGCGTACAGGTTGTCGAAGACGCTGCGCCGCCGGTAAATGTCGATTTTCATCGCCGAAAACGTATTGACCAGCGAAACGCCGTCGGCGCCCTCCTCCTGGCACATTACGGCCATTCCGGCGATGTCTTCGGCGTTCGGCGACAGCTTGACGATCAGCGGCAGCTTCGTGGCCGCGCGCACCTCGCGGACGACGCCGCGGGCGATCTCCGTTTTGATCCCGTAGGCCATCCCGCCCTCCTTGACGTTGGGGCACGAGATGTTTAACTCGATCATGTCGACCGCCTGACGTCCCTCCCGCTTGCGCAAGGCGGCGTCCTCATCGATCAAGCGCGCGCCCTCCGCGTATTCCTCGAGCGTGTTCCCGCCCAAATTTACGATACGCGCCAAATCGAGCGTTTCCCAATACGGGCATTCATCGCGGAGAAAAGCGGCGACGCCGGGATTTTCCAAACCTACGCTGTTGAGCATTCCGGAAGGCGTTTCGGCCGCGCGCAGGCCGTCGTTTCCCGCCTTTGGACGGAGGGTCAAGCCTTTGCCGCTGATTCCTCCAAGCTTGTTGATATCGTACAGCGCACCGTACTCCCGCCCGAAACCAAATGTGCCGGAAGCCATGACGATCGGATTTTTAAAGAAAACCCCGGCGATGGAACAAGACATGTCGATCCCGCTCATGCAAACACCACCTCCTCCACCGGAAAAACGGGGCCGTCCGTACACGCTTTCTTCCGGCCATCCCGGCATTTCACGCTGCACACCAAGCAAGCGCCGATGCCGCAGGCCATCCGGTTTTCCAAAGACACGTACACTTTGGCCCGGCTTCCCGCGCTTGCCTGCTTTTGCTGCACGGCTTGCAGCATCGGATGCGGCCCGCAGGCGATGATCGTGTCATAAGCGTCAAAATCGGCGCGGTCGAGTATCGAACCGCCTACATCAACGATAGTCCGGCCCGCAGATGCCTGGCGGAACTCTTCGACCATGTACGCTTCCCGGCTGAAGCCGAGATATACGTCAGCTTGCGGCGCCGTTTTGAGAGCGAAATAAAACGGGGCGATACCGATGCCGCCGCCGATGAATGCCGTTTTTCCCGTTAGCGGGGGAAAGCCGTTGCCGAAAGGCCCTTCCATCCGGAGCGGATCGCCAGGCTTCAGCTGAGAGATCAGGCCGGTTCCTTCCCCGGCAATCCGGTACAAAAATCCGATCCGGTCCTCCGTCAAATCGAAAATGCTGATCGGCCGCGACAGCAATGGATACCGTTCGCCGGCGCGGAGCATATAAAACTGGCCCATTTTCCCGGCAAAGCTGCCTTCCGCCGTCAATAAAAACACGTCATCGGCAACCCGTCTGTTGCTTACCACGATAGCCATCAAATCCACCTCTTTCTTACGTCTGCTTCATCAAAGGATGCAATTTTTCGGGAAGAACGTCTGTGATGTTTTTCATAATTGTATCTTTATAAATCCCGTTAAAGATGGGCATACCAAATCATAACAGCACCCGAACGAAGGAGGAAAAATGTTGACTACCCTGTTCAGAAACTTCCTGATTTCCGCTTTCATTCTCGCGGTAATCGGAGGCAGCATGCCCGTCGTATCGGCTTCTTCCGAAACGTCCCGCGCTGCGGCTGCTCCGCTGCAGCCCGGCGACAAGGAAGCAAAAGCTCAAGCCGCCCGGGCGAACGCCAAACCCAAACCGGCCGATTTAAGCGAGCTCCGGCGAAAATATTCCGAAACGTTCAAATTTCGCGGACCTGAGGTCAAGCAAGTAGCGCTAACGTTTGACGACGGGCCGGATCCGAGATTTACACCGCAAATTTTAAACATTTTACAGAAGGAGGGCGTAAAGGCGACCTTTTTTGTTGTCGGCAACCGGGCCAAAAAATTCCCTGCCCTGGTAAAACGGATACGCCGGGAAGGCCACCTGATCGGCAATCACTCCTTTGGCCATCCGAATTTCAGAAAACGGTCGCTCAAGCAATTTCAAACGGAAATTTTGCGTACGGAAAAAATCATTCAGCAAACCGCCGGGTACCGGCCCAAGCTGATCCGTCCTCCTTACGGCGAAATCCGGGAGCCGCAAATTCAATGGGCAAAGAAAAACGGCTACACCATCGTCAACTGGAACGTGGATTCGCTGGATTGGAAAGGGCTGAACAAATCCAAGGTCGAAAACAACGTGCTCGGCGCCATAGGCCCCGGTTCGATCGTTCTTTTTCATGCCGGCGGCGGCGTAGGGTCCAACTTAAACGGTACGATCCAGGCTTTGCCGGACATTATCCAAACGCTGCGGGACAAAGGCTACCAGTTTGTCGATTTGGCCGAATTGCTGCATACGGCGAAGTATAGATAAAAAAGAAAAGCGCGAGCATCAGACCCTATGGTCTAGCGCTCGCACTTTTTTACTTGATCTACATAATAAGCAAACGAATTTACTTCAACACGTATAGGGTGACATCCTGAAACCCGAACGATTCGACGGATTTGACGCTGCCGGGAATGAAGATGTCGATGCGGTTGCCTTTGATCGCTCCCCCCTGATCGCTGGCTGTGGCCACAAACGCCTGCTTCGGCAAGCCATCATGATTATATCCGGTGACCAGCACCTTCGTTCCCATCGGAATCACGTCCGGGTCGACGGCGATCGTGCCCAGCTTTAACGGGTTGCCGAAATAATCGACCGCGCCCCATTTTCCGTTTTCGTCGGCGGCCGCCGAGTATGCCGATGCTTTCACCTGAATCGTATGGGAATAATTAAACGTTTTGCCCCAGGCTTCGACGACTTTGTCCGATGGCAATACGGTCGGCCCCGACACCGCGTCGGCTTTCATCGTCTTTGCCGCGGAAGCCTGGTTCGATTCCGGCGCTGCTTTCGCTTCGGGAGCCTCCGTTCCCGGAATCGTCAGACTCAACCCCTCGTATATATTGCCGGGATCAATCCCCTGATTGGCGTTCATCAATTGCTCCATGCCGACTCCGTACTTCTTGGCCAACAGATAGAAGGTATCCCCTTCTTCCGCCGTATGTACCGCATCCGCGTGCACAGGTACCGTCTGTAAAACCGCCGCCAAACTTGCGGCTACCAACGTTGTTTTTGCAATCTTCGAGAATAAGAGATTTTTCATGCTGTTCTTCCTCCTTTTATACGCCTGCGGAGTTAGTTGTCGGATTCGGGAAAAAGGATTATCCCCGGCGCCCAATGCAAGCGCTTCACCCCAAGAAAACCGGCCACGTTTCGTTTAACGTTCCGTTATTCGCTGAAGCATCCCCCGCACCTGCCGAAGCAGGTTTTGGCTATCTGAATATATCACAATTTTGTAACCAATTGGACAGGAAATAGTATCCAAACCGCGCAAACCCGCATTCTGCCGCTATATTTATTTATGGAATCATGTAAAAAAAGTAACAACTCATTCATGATGTAACGTACAAACAAGCTTCTAGCCAAGCTTGAGGACAGGGAAGGCTGATGGGGTGATCGGCGGATCAACATCCGCTGTCCGGGCGGCTTTGCACGATTATCCCGTTTGATCAGGAAGCAGAGAAGAAGATGTATTGTTCGGGAGAAGCAGATATGCTTGGGAAAAGCAAACATGCTTGGGAAAAGAAGACATGTTCGAGATCATTAAATCTGTTCATAGATCCTTAGCCAGGTTCGGGAAATGGAGGTTTAGGAGAAGTGAAGTGAAGCAAACCTGACGGGAGGAATGGGACAAGACACCGGGAAAAATGAAGAGACCGTGATCTTGCTGCAGCCTGGATCCGTTTGCAGCAACGTCTGAAACGTTCAAGCACTTCTATCAGGCTGCAGCCGCAAGGGGCTGATTGGGTTGGCGCGCGATTAGCCGGCGGTAAGGAATCGCCGGAATCGCCACACACATGCGCAGTAACTTCTGCCGCATCGTTTCTTCCGCTCCGGGCCGTCCTCCGGGCAGGCGCAGCCGGCGGCGTCCGGTGTATTCGTTCAGATACGCCTGCAGATGCTTCAGTCCCAAGGCTCCATACGTACTCTTAAGCGATTCCCACGCCTCTCTCACCACTTTCCGCAAGGGCGCATACAGCCGAAAGGCTTGAAGGAACGACTGCACCGGCGATGTACGGACATCCACATGCCCGTCAATAAACGCGGTTAGATCGTGACGGTCCGCCCTTTCTTCGCTTCCTCGCTTATACGGCACCAGGCGAATTTTGACCTGCTCCGGCTCGCCCGACTCCGTGACCGTGCATCCCGCTACGACCGCCGAGGCATACGGATGCGAAAGCTGACACCGGGACGGATTACGCCCATACTGATCGCTGTTCACCTTCACGTCTCCGGAAAGCAGCTCCCGGGCATCGAACTCCCCCACGGCATGGCGTATTCGGTGCAACATTGACCAGGCGGTCTTGTAGGCGACCCGGATCACCTGGCGCAGCCGCAGCGCCGAGATGCCGTCAGGGAGCAAGAACAACTCCAGCGCCTGAAACCACTTCACTAGGGGGAGATGCGTTCCTTCAAAAATCGTGCCGACCAAAGGCGATGTTTGATGCTTGCACTTTCCGCACTCGAATAAGGGGATATGCCGGGAAGTCACACGGCTGCACCGGGTGTGAGCGCAGCGTGGGCAGACAAAGCCGTTTGGCCACTTCATCGCGATCAGCGCCTCCATGCAGTCCTGCTCGCTGTTAAAACGGCTGCTGAATGGCTGAAGTTCCGTTCCCGCATTGATCTCCATGTTTGCTCGCCCCCCGAATCAAGAATATACGAACATAGGTTCCATTTATTTCATTATACCAAACATATGTTTCCTTATCAAGCCGAAAATCTCACCTGAACCGCCTCATTTTTTCCTCATCTTTTTTGTGTTTTTTCTTCTTTTTTCGGAACCCTTGGCTTGCTCTAGCCCCCCCTGCTCCCCGCTCCTGAACGATGGGGATAATGGTGCAAAGGCAGGTTGCAGGCAGGAACATCAAGGCAGGAACATCAAGGCAGGAACATCAAGGCAGGAACACCAAGACACGAACGCAATAGACAACCGCCTCAGTCCGGCATCCTGGAATCAATAGAGCCAAAGTCATCATTTATTTCTTCAAGCACCGATCTCGATTTTTGAGCCAAAAAACTTCTGAAGTGGCCTTCAGCGTTGATCTTTTGACTGGTCATGTCATGTAACTGAGGTAACAGCATTTCATATATAGACGCCTTGAATAGAGAAAACGAGGTCGAGTTTACGATCATTGAAAAGTCAAACAGACAAGAAAATTAAAAGTGAACTCCTCGAAAGCAGGTTCTGCTAAATTAAAAGGAGTTCACTTGAAATCAGAAGAAAAAGTATGGTGAAGTGAAATAAAAACCTATGAGGGAGGGGACTAGCTTAAAGGCACTACAGCACTTTGCTTAAAAAATCCTTCGTGCGCTGGTGCTGCGGTGCGCCAAACACCTGCTGCGGCGTCCCCTGCTCGAGAATCACGCCCTGATCCATGAACAGGATGCGGTCGCCGACCTCGCGGGCAAAGCCCATTTCATGGGTGACGATGACCATCGTCATCCCCCGCTCCGCCAGGCTCTTCATCACGTCCAGCACCTCGCCGACCATTTCCGGGTCAAGCGCCGAAGTAGGCTCGTCAAACAGCATGACGTGCGGCTCCATCGCCAGCGCGCGGGCGATCGCGATCCGCTGCTTCTGTCCGCCGGACAGCTGGGCTGGATACGCGTCCCGCTTATCCTCCAGACCGACCGTCCGCAGCAGTTCAACGGCGATCTTCTCCGCTGCGCTTTTCTCCATTTTTTTCACGCGAACCGGTGCTAACGTAATGTTGTCGATCACCGTTTTGTGCGGGAACAGGTTGAAATGCTGAAACACCATGCCCATTTTCTCCCGGGTTTTGTTGATGTTGTGGCCCTTCCCGGTAATCGATTCGCCTTCAAACCGGATTTCGCCTTCCGTCGGAACCTCGAGCAGGTTCAGGCAGCGCAGAAACGTACTTTTCCCCGAGCCGCTGGGGCCGATGACGACGACGACTTCGCCTTTGGAAATCTCCAGGTCGATCCCCTTCAAAATGTGCAGTTGGCCGAATTTTTTATGCAAACCTTTAACGGTGATCACTGGTCTTCAACTTCCTTTCGAACACGCCCAAAATACGGGACAGCGTAAATGTCAAAATAAAGTACATGATCGCGATGATCAGGTACGGCGTCATGCCGTCGTACGTAATGGTCACGACCGATTGCGCTTGGAAAATCAGCTCGGCCGTCCCGATGATCGATACGATGGACGACTCTTTGATGATCGTGATGAATTCGTTGCCGATCGCGGGAAGCACCGATTTGATCGCTTGGGGGATGATGATATGCCGCATCGCCATTCCCTTGGTCATCCCAAGCGAGCGTGCGGCCTCCCCTTGCCCGCGGTCCACGCCTTGGATGCCGGCGCGGAAAATTTCCGCCAAATAAGCCGAGCTGTTGATCGACAGCGTAATCGCCCCGGACTGGATCGGCGAAAAGTTGATGTCGAACATAAACGCAAACCCATAGTGAATGATCAGCAGCTGCACCATCATCGGCGTGCCGCGCAAGAATTCCACCCAGGCATGGCCGAGAAAACGCACGATCCCCCAAGGAGACATGCGTAAGAGCGCGATGATCAGCCCCAGGAAAAAGCCGCAGACCACGCTGATCGCCGCCAGCAGCAGCGTATACTGCACACCGGCGAGAAAATAGCTTCGGTATTCCATAAACATCGAAATCAAATTCATAAAGCCTTCATTCCTCCTTGTTTACCTCAAACCCTTACGCAAAAAAACAGAAAATAGCGAAATGGGCTTCGCTATTTTCTGCAGGTTGCAATCCGCCATTATTTCTCAGCCAGTTCACTCGCTTCGGTGACGAACTTATCGATGCTGCCGTCGGCAATCAAGCGGTCCAGCGTGGAATTCACCTGATCCAACAGCTCTTTGTTGCCTTTCTTCACGCCGATTACGTAACCCTCGTCTTCGTTTTCCGGTGTGGCGTCGGTAATGACAATCCCTTTGACGTTCTTGACGAACGATTTCGCTACAGGGCCTTCCAGTATCGCCGCATCGACGCGGTTGGTATTAAGCTGCATGACGATATCGCTGATTTTGGCCAGCGAAGTCAGTTTGGCGTTCGGAATTTTCTTAGCCATTTCTTCCTGGATAGAGCCCTGCTGCACGCCGATCTTAGCGCCCTCCAGCGATTCCATGGTGGCGAATTTGTCTTTATCCGCCTCGCGGGTGACTACCGCCTGTTCGGCTTTATAGTAAATTTTCGACATATCGATTTGCTTAGCGCGCTCCGGCGTCGGACTTAAACCCGAGATAACCAAATCTACCCGGCCGCTCGCCAGCTCGTTCAGCAGGGAGTCGAACTTCAAGTCCTTAATCTCCAGCTTTGCGCCCATGTCTTTGGCGATTTCTTTGGCGATCTCGACATCGAAGCCGACGATTTCATCCTCGCCTTGCTCGTTTTTAATATGGAACTCGTACGGCGGGAAATCCGCGCTCATGCCAATCGTTAATGTTTTGTCCGTTTCGTTCGTGTCGGGTTCGGCCGCTTGCGCGCCGTTTTGCGTCGTTTGACCGGCCTTGTTGCCGGCCTGACCCGCGCCGTTATTTTTTTCCTGTCCGCAGGCCGCCAACACGAAAGTCAGCATCAAGACAGCTGTTAGTAATATGCCCCATTTTTTCATTCGTCTCTCTCCTGTCCTTTTCTTCACAAATTAATAACGTGATCATTACTGGGCTAATTATAAATCAGTTTGTATATATATGCAAAGGATTTTCGTGCCATTCATCAGATTTTCACACATATCCGGCCTCCGCTCTACAAAGTGCCCCTCTAATTATAATACTTTGGTCAATTATCACCGCTTTACTCTCGGCCATTTCCATGGCTATCCGCAGTTCATGCTCCGCGGAAAGTTTGGGAATAATGGGACCATGAAACCAATACTCGATGAGAAAAAGGAGGCGTCGATCCGTGCTGCTTGAAGCGCTTTATCACGTCCCCCGGGACAAGTGGGCCTACGCCTACGACCCGGCAACGATTCATCTTCGCATCCGCACGAAACGGGATGATGTGGAGCGGGTTTTCGCCTTGACGGGCGACAAATACGACTGGAAAGGCACCTATCAGGAGCTGGCGATGGAAAAAGCGGCGCATGACCGGATGTTCGACTATTGGGAGGTGTCGGTCCGGCCAAGATTCAAGCGACTGTCGTACGCCTTTAAACTGGTAGCCGGAGCCGAAATAGTATACATGCAGGATTCGGGGATTCAAACGGAGGAACCGACCCCACCCGGCGAGTTGTTCGAATTCCCGTATATCCACGAGATCGAGGTGTTTAAAGTCCCGGAATGGGCCAAACAGGCGGTCTTTTATCAAATTATGCCGGAGCGGTTCGCCAACGGGGATCCGTCCAACGATCCGAAACCCGTCGAGGCCTGGGGCGGAAAGCCGACTCGGGAAAATTACTTCGGCGGCGATCTGCAGGGCGTCCTTGACCATCTCGACGATCTGGTCGACCTCGGCATCACGGCTATCTATTTCACGCCTCTGTTTGCCGCGCCCTCCAATCACAAATACGATACGATGGATTACAAAAAGGTCGACCCGCACTTCGGCGATAATGCGCTGCTGAAAAAGGTCGTCGAAAGCTGCCACGAACGGGGCATCCGCGTCGTGCTTGACGCCGTGTTCAACCATTGCGGCGAGCAGTTTCCGCCGTTTCAGGATGTGCTGAAGAACGGGGCCGCTTCTCCATACGCCGACTGGTTCCATGTCAACCAGTTCCCGGCCGGCGTGGAAAACGGAGTTCCTACGTACGATACGTTCGGTTTTTTTCCGAAAATGCCTAAATTCAACACCGCCAACCTCCAGCTGAAGGAATATTTGCTTGGCGTCGCCGAGTACTGGATCAAAGAGATCAAGCTGGACGGCTGGCGGCTTGATGTGGCCAACGAAATCGACCATCATTTTTGGCGCGAATTCCGCCAGGTCGTCAAAAAGGCTAACCCGGACGCCTACCTGATCGGCGAGGTTTGGAGCGATTCGCTCAATTGGCTGCTTGGGGATCAATTCGATTCGGTCATGAATTATCCGTTTGCCGACAAGGTGCTGGAATTTTTTAACGGCGGGATGGACGGCTGCGCTTTTTCCGATGAAATGGGCGCCCTGATTATGCGTTATCCGCAGCAAACGAACGAAGTCGTGTTCAACATGCTGTGCAGCCACGACACCCCCCGCCTGCTGACCCGGGTCGGCGGCGACAAGCGCAAGCTGAAGCTTTGCGTCGTGTTTTTGTTTACGTACATCGGGACGCCGTGCGTGTTTTACGGCGATGAGATCGGCCTGACCGGCGAGGGGGACCCGGATTGCCGCAAATGCATGGAATGGGACCGCAGCAAGCAGGACCGGGAGTTGTACGACTTCTACAAATTGATGATCGCGCTCCGCAAAAAACATACCGCGCTGCGGCAGGGACGTTTCCGCTTTCTTCATGCCGAACACGGGGATCCGTGCATCATTTATGAACGCATGGACGAGTTGATGCATTTTACGGTCTGGATGAACAATACGCCCGAACCGCGAACTTTAACCCATCCGATGCAGACAAGCGATTGGCGCGACGGCCTTACCGAAGAGCCGGTCGCGCCCGCGGGCGGGGTCATGAACGTATCGCTCGACCCCTACGGCTTCCGCATTTTGTACCGGCGTTTAAAATGAACCGGAAGAAGCAAGCTCAATCATTCGCCTTGATCGTCCGGTAAATATCGGCATACCGGGCGGCCGAAGCGCTCCAGCTGTAATCCCCGGCGAACGCGTTCGCCGCGATTTGGCTCCAGCGCTTAGGATCGCGGTAAAAGCCGGCCGCTCTGCGCAGCGTGTACAGCATATCGTGCGCGTTGTAATTGCGGAACGTAAACCCGTTCCCTTCGCCGGTAAATTCGTTATAGGCCCGCACCGTATCGTTTAATCCGCCCGTTTCCCGCACGACGGGCACAGCCCCGTACCTAAGCGCGAGGAGCTGGCTGATGCCGCAGGGCTCGAACCGCGAGGGCATGAGAAACAGATCGCTGCCGGCGTACATGCGGCGCGCCAGCGCGTCGTTGAATTTGATCTGGGCGGACATTTTACCGGGATGTCTGTGAGCGGCTTCCCGGAACCAATCCTCATATCCTTGATCGCCTGTGCCCAGAAGGACGAATTGAACCTCGTCCCCTTCCAGCCATTCGTCCAAAACCCGGATGACGAGATCGAGTCCCTTCGGCTCCACAAGCCGGGTTATCATCGAAACCAGCGGGATATGCGGCGCTACATTCAGCCCGAGCTCCTGTTGAAGCACGGGCTTGTTGGCCTGCTTTTGCGAGAGGTTGTTGCGGTAGCGGGCAAACAGCTCAAGATCGGTTTCGGGATTGTAGACGCTCGTGTCAATCCCGTTCACGATGCCGGTAAGCCGGCTTCCCAGCGACCGCAGCAGACCGTCCATGCCGTAGCCGTAATGCTCCGTTTTAATCTCCTCCGCATAGGTCGGGCTGACCGTCGTCACATGATCGGCGAACACGAGCCCGGCCTTCATAAAGCTGACATTGCCGTAATATTCCACGGCGTCCGCATGCAGGTAAGACTGCGGCAGTCCAAGTAAATCGCCAAGCACTTCGGGCGGAAATATCCCCTGGTACAGCAAATTGTGAATGGTGTAAACGGTCCGGATGCCTTGATGGAACGGGCTGTCTTGATAATGCTCCCTAAGCAGCAGCGGCACCATCGCCGTGTGCCAGTCATGGCAGTGAATGACGTCGGGGACGAATCCGATCAGCGGCAAAATTTCCAGCACCGCCCGGTTCAAAAAGGCGAAGCGCTCGCCGTCGTCCCAATGGCCATAGACGCCTTCCCGGCCAAAGTAATATTCGTTGTCGATAAAATAGACCGGCACGCCTTCCCAATTCAGGGCTTCCACGCCCCCGTACTGGCGGCGCCAGCCTACGGGGACGGTTACCGCTCCAAGGTGCTTCATGCGCTCCGTATACTCCCCGGGGATTTCCCGGTATTTCGGAAGCACGATCCGCACATCATGCCCGGCGGCGGTCAAAGCTTTCGGCAGCGCTCCGATGACGTCGGCCAGACCTCCCGTTTTTATAAAAGGGGCCGCTTCCGCGGCGGCAAAGCAGATGTTCAACGTCTTCCCCTCCTTTTCGGTTTGGGCGAAACTTTACGCTTCCACACCGTCATGCTCAGCGGAGGAAGCGAAAGAATCAGGCTATAAGGCTGTTCATGCCAAGACAACCGTTCGCCGGCCGCCACCGGCTTAAGCGGATAACCGGAACCGCCGAACCCGGCGTCGTCGCTGTTGAACACAAGCTCGTACCGCCCCGGCAGCGGAACGCCGACGCGGTACACGGGCCGCTCCGCCGGCTGAAAATTGAGCAGCACAAGCAGCTGATCCTCTTTGCGTTTGCCTTTGCGCATATAACCTATGACGCTTTGCCCGGCATCATGCGGGTTAATCCATTGATACCCGTCCGGTTCGTGATCGAGCTGCCACAACGCCGGCTCCTGCAAATAAAAGCGGTTAAGGGCGGCGCTGTACTCGCGCATCAGACGGTGGGCTTCGTAATCGAGCAGAAACCAGTCGAGCTCGGCCTGATCCCGCCATTCGATGAATTGGCCGAATTCGCCGCCCATAAATATCAGTTTTTTCCCTGGAAAAGTGAACTGATACCCAAGCAGCAGGCGAAGTCCGGCAAACTTTTGTTCATATTCGCCCGGCATTTTGTCCAGCAGCGATTTTTTTCCGTGTACAACCTCGTCATGCGACAAGGGAAGCGCGTAATTTTCGGAATAAGCGTACCACACCGGGAACGTCAGCAGATGATGGCGCCCGGGACGGTCCGCAAACGGCGTCTCTATGTAATCCAGCGTATCGTTCATCCAGCCCATATTCCATTTATAGTTGAAGCCAAGCCCCCCGTCATGGGCAGGAGCCGTAACCATCGGCCAGGCGCTGGACTCTTCGGCCATCATCAGCGCGTGCGGGAAATAACAGAATACGATCGTATTCAACTGCCGCAAAAATTCGATCGCCTCCAAATTTTCCACGCCCCCATATTCGTTTCGCGGGGCATCGCTTTTTTCGAAATCGAGCCGCAGCATGCTGGTCACCGCGTCCACCCGCAGCCCGTCGAAATGGTACATCTCCAGCCAATACAAAGCGTTCGAAATCAAAAACGACCGCACCTCCGGCTTGCCGAAATCGAAGCTGAGCGTCCCCCATCCCGGTTTTTCGGCTTTGGCGGGGTCGCCGTATTCAAACAGGGGCGTTCCGTCGAACCGCCGCAGGCCATGCGCGTCCTTGGCAAAATGCCCCGGCACCCAGTCGAGCAAAACGCCGATGCCCGCCTGATGGCAGCGATCCACAAAATACATCAAGTCCTGCGGTTTCCCGTAACGGCTGGTCGGGGCAAAATAACCGGTCGCCTGATACCCCCAAGATAGATCGTATGGATGCTCGGCGAGCGGCATAATCTCTATATGGGTGTATCCCATTTCCTTGACGTACGGAATCAGGAGGTCCGCCATCTCACGGTAGGTGTAAAATCGGCCCGCTTCCGCTTGCCGCCATGTTCCGAAATGGATCTCGTAAATGCTGATCGGCTTTTGGTACGGGGGCTTCCTGCTTTCCGTCCATGCTGCGTCCCCCCAGTCATATCCGTCCAGGCGGGCGACGACCGAAGCGGTTTGAGGCCGGACTTCCGCGTGAAACGCGTAGGGGTCCGCCTTCAGAAACGTTGTACCGTCCGCTGCCGTAATCGCCAATTTGTAAAATGTTCCATCATCGATTCCCGGAAAAAAACGAGTCCAAATTCCCGAATCGGGTATCTTATATAGTACATCGCGGTCTCCTCTCCATCCGTTCCAATCCGAAACGATGGAGACTTGGCATGCATTGGGAGCCCATACGGTAAAACGAACGCCGGGCCGTCCGTTCTCTTCGGTGAGGTGCGCGCCAAACGTACGGTAGCTTTGGTACAAGGTGCCCTCATGAAACAGATACACATCGGTTTTCGAAACGGCCTGAGCCCAGGACGGTTCGGACATATCATCACCACCATTCAGCATTTTGCGGACGAAACTCAAGCAAACTCCCGATAAAGAAAAATTATGAGTTTTTTCCAAAAATTCATGTAATATTTTCTTTCTATTTCCATAATTTATTTCAACTACATTATATCCTTTAATGTATGTACTACACGGTCAAAAACATACGGGAGGGAAACGAAATGAGGAAAAAGAACTGTATTGCGATGCTGCTCGCGGGAGGGGAAGGGCGAAGATTGTCCCCGCTAACCGCCAAGCAGGCAAAACCGGCCGTGCCGTTTGGCGGGCATTACCGGATTATCGATTTTCCTCTCAGCAATTGCGTCAATTCAGGCATCGATACGATCGGGGTTCTGACTCAATACGAAGCGGCGTCGCTGCACGAGCACATCGGGGAAGGCGAACCCTGGATGCTGCCGCGGCCGGATGGCGGCGGAATATCTCTGCTTCCGTCCTCCAATGCGGGAACCTCGGAATATGCGGGAACGGCGGACGCCATATATAAGAACATCGCGTTCGTCGACGGGTATGCCCCTGAACATGTCCTCATTCTTTCGGGGGACCATATTTACCATATGGACTACCGCCAAATGCTGAATTTTCACTTAAGCCATGGGGCCAAGGCGACCATCTCCGTTATGACGGTTCCTTGGGAAGAAGCGCATCGTTTTGGCATCATGTCCAAGGACGAAAAACAGCGGATCACCGAATTCGCCGAGAAGCCGAAGCAGCCGGCAAGCAACCTGGCCTCGATGGGCATTTATTTGTTTAACTGGGAGTATTTGAAACGGCATCTGCTGGAGGATGCCGAAGACCCTGCTTCCAGCCATGACTTCGGGAAGGATCTGATTCCCAAAATGCTTGCCGGCTCGGATCCGCTGCATGCCTACGAGTTTCAGGGATACTGGCGGGATGTGGGGACGGTCCACAGCCTATGGGAAGCCCATATGGATTTGCTTGAGGAAAGCTCGGATTGGCAGCTTCATAAGACAAACTGGCCGATGTATACGCGGGAAATGCCGGCGGTCCCGGTTCCTCCCAAAAAACGGGTTAACCCGAACGGTTCATTAATCCACGATGGCTGCGCGCTGGAGGGTCATGCCGAACGTTCGGTCATTTTCGGAGGAACGGAAATCGGACGAAACACCCGAATTAAGGACAGCGTGATTATGCCCGGCGTAAAAATCGGGCGAAACGCGGTGATCGAGCGGGCGATTATCGGCGAGGGCGCCGTCATCAAGGATGGCGCGGTCGTAAAGGGAACGGCGTCCGAAATCGCGGTGATCGGGCCGCGCGAAACGGTATTGGCAAAACCCGCCGTTCTTCCCCAGCCTTCAAGGCTGCTGCAAGAGGTTTACGAAAATACGGCCCGGCTGCGGGCGGAAGGCCTGCTGTCCTGACGGGCTTTTTATAGGCAATCGCATTAATGGAAAAAAGGGGCCATCCTCGCCAAGAACACGAAAAGTGTGCTTGCGGGATGCCCCTTTTCAAGGATTAGACTTGTTCGTAAATAGCCGGAGCCACCTTTTATGTCTTCCTCCACTTTCGGTCAAGCCTGATCATCGTTTTCCGGGGCGAGCGAACGGCCCGCTTCACCGTCTGCAGACGATTCGTCTTCCGGCGCGGCGGAAGCGGTAACGTCCGATGCTTCCGCGTCTTCGGCTATGGGAAGCGTCACCGCCACGGTTGTGCCGACGCCGAGCTCGCTGTGAATCTCCATCTCCCCATGATGCAGTTCCACGATCTGCTGGCTGATGGCCAGGCCCAGCCCGGTTCCGCCTCCCTGGTGGTTGACCTGGAAGAAGCGGTCCTTCACTTTGTGCAAATACTCCTCGCTGATGCCGATCCCGGTATCGACCACTTCCACCATCGCCCGGCCGTCCTCTTTTACGCTGATCACCAGGTGAATCCAGCTCTGCTCATGAGAAAATTTAATCGCATTATCGACGATATTCAGGAATACTTGCTTAAGCCGATTGCCGTCCCCGCTAACGATGACGGTCCTGTCGGTACGTTCCTCCAGCTTCAGCTGGATTTGCTTCTGTTCCGCTTTGGCCCATACGTTAAGCATCGTTTCCTGAATCAGCTCTTTTAAATTGACGTGCCCGATGACCAGCTTCATTTCATTTTGCTGCAGCTTGGAGAAATCGAGAATTTCCTCGACCAGCCCGATTAACCGGTTGGTCTCCTTGGCGATGATCCCCATTCCGAGCTTCGTTTCTTCCGGATCGAAGCCCCCGGACGTGAGCGTTTCGCTCCACCCTTTAATGCCGGTCAGCGGCGTTCTGAGCTCGTGCGAGATCGAAGATATGAACTCGTCCTTGATCTGATTGCTGCGCACGATTTCTTCCGCCATATAATTGAGCGTCGCCGCTAGTTCGCCCAGCTCGTATTTGTAGTTGCCCCTGATCCTGGCGTCGAATTTGCCCCGGGCCATCTGCGCGGATACGTCGCGAATATTGTTAATGGGCTTAACGATCGAGTTGGCGAGCCCGATGCTGAACAGCGTCACAATCGCAAGCACGGCGGCAGCTACCCCGATGGATAAAAAGGTCAGGTTCAGCAGCTTGGAATTAACCCGCTCGAGCGATGTGACAAACCGGGCGATATACTGCGTTTGGCCTTGAATCTGCAGCGGGCGCGAGACCGCCATCAACGCTTCGCCGGTGCTCGGCTGCCGGCCGATCCATTTTCCTACGCTGCCGGCCAGCGCTTGCGGTACATCGCCCGTCTGGATCGCTTTGTCCGCCTGGAAGGCGTTGGTGCTCGCTTTGACTTCTCCGTTACGGTCCAAAATCATCAATTCGGTATTGTCCAGCTCAAAAGTGCGCAGCATCTCGGTAAAATAATCGGGATCGCGTTCGGAGTTCAGACGCACAAATTGTTGGAAAAAGTCCGAGGCCCATTTGGAATGGTTGGCCATATGGTTGTAAATCGTATCGTAATAATACGATCGGATGGCTACCGTGAAAATAATTTCGACCATAAACAGCGTCACGAATACAACGATAAAGTAATGCAGAACGATTTGCCGTCCGATCCCTTTCTTGATCATTGTCCCTCGCCTTTCCACTTATAACCGTGCCCCCACACGGTCTGCAGGAAAGCCGGTTCCGACGGATTGCTTTCGATTTTTTGCCGCAGCCTGCGGATATTTACGTCCACGATTTTCGGATCGCCCATGTATTCCTTGCCCCAGACGTGGTCAAGCAGAGAATCCCGGCTCAGCGGCATATTCTCCTTCTCGAGGAAATACTGAATGAGCGAAAATTCCGTAGGCGTCAGTTCGATCAATTGCCCGTTTTTCTTAAACTGCTTGGAAATCAAATCCAGCGTAAACGGCCCCGACGTAAACACGACTTTAGCGCTGCTCTCCCGGTATACGTTAACCCGGCGCAGCAGCGAATGGATCCGCGCGATCAGCTCGGTTGGGCTGAACGGTTTGCTGACGTGATCGTCGGCTCCGACGGACAAGGCGTACACTTTGTCCTGTTCCTGCACTTTGGCGGTCAGGAAAATAATCCCGATCCGTTCGTTGGTCTCGCGGATCCGGCGGCACACCTCAAACCCGTCGATGCCCGGAACCATCACGTCGAGCAGCGCGATGTCGATATCCGGCACGCTCTGCAGCTTGCTCAGCGCTTCGTGGCCTTCCGCCGCCTCCAGCACCTCGAACCCGTTCCGCTTCAAATTGATGACGATAAAGCTGCGGATGGATTCTTCATCCTCTAAAATCAATACCTTGCTCAATGGTAAGACCTCCCTCTCTATCCGAAAACGGCTTAACGCTTGATTTCCGTCTCGCCTTTATTCACCTTCAAATCCGTATGGCTAAGGAAGCCGATCACTCTGTCGGTATCCTGCGCCAGGAACTGCCAATCCGCTTTGTTCTTCTCCCACTCGGAAAGCGTAAAGAAACGAATTTCCGCCACAACCTCGTTCGTGTCGGTTTTGACAAACCAAAGATGCTCGTTTTTATCCGATTTGGTATCGATCGTCACATTGCCGCGCCATTCCTTCGGGAAATTGAAATAAAAGCGGCCCGCCATATCCATATACTGCTGCATCACGGATTTCAGCCCGTCTTTTTCATCCCATTGGTAATAGGTAAACAGCCAGGGGATTTCATCAAAAGAGATGTATTCCCAGCCCTTCGGCTTCTCGAGCATGCCGACTTCCAGCACGCCGTCGTTATTCACGTCTCCGCTCATAATCGGATAACCCTTCAGCGTCATATCCTGCGACGGAAGCAGATTCACGAACTGGCCGTCCTTCATGACGATGATGGTGGAGAAAGCCGAATGAGTCCCGACGGACGCGTCGAGAATGATCCCTTTGAGTTTTGGGGTAATATTCCCGCTGACCGCGTTGTAATAATCGCTGACCGGATCGTTCAGCTCCAGTTGGCTGAGCTGCTGAAAGGATCCGTTCGCATACTGGTAAGCCGTCACCGTGGCGAACTGCTGGCGCTTCAAGCTCACCACCGTGATATCCGGTTGACCGTCCTGATTGAGATCGTCGACCATGAAATAGTCGTACGGCAAAGCCATCATTTTTTCAACGGCTCCCTCGTGGTAGGAATATACGGTTAATCCCTTTTGCAGTCCATCGCCACCATTGGAGAAGCCGGCGATAATCTCCAGGTTCCCGTCTCCGGTCAAATCCAGCACGTCAAACGTCTCCAATTCCTGGCCTTCACCGTCAAAGCGGGCTTTCAGCGCCCAGGTATCCTTCTCGCGCTCCAGAATCATCCCGTGAATCCGCACGGCTTCATCCGGCGTTTGGTAGAACACCACCGCCTCCTTGACCCCGTCGTTGTTCAGGTCGGGAGTGCGGATCGAGCTGCTGTTGCGCACATCCCGGGGCGAGATGATTTCTCCCCCTTTCAGCTCCGATTTGATGACGCTGATCAGGGACGCCTTATCCGAGGACAACTGCGGCGTTTGCATCAGCGATTTCGGGTCGCTGATAAAACTGCAGCCGCTTAACACCATTAGTAAAAAAAATCCAGCAATAGCGGTGCACCATCGTTTTGCTAACATCATATCACTCTTTTCATGCCAAATCGATCAGCCTTTTCTCTTCCGGCAGCAGCCTTCTTCCGGAAACGTCGATTTTAAGCTCTCCATCGCGTATGCCCCAGATACGGGTGCAGAAGCGTTCCGCCAAGTCCAGCGGCAGCGCCGCCACGACGATTTTGTCCTGCTCCTTGCAAAGGGCCTTCAGCGTGTTCAATACGCGCTCGGCCGACTTCGGATCCAGCCCGACGGCCGGTTCGTCCGCCGCGATAAACCCGGCGCCGTGCACGAGCGCCCGGCATATGGCCACGCGCTGGCGTTCGCCGCCGCTCAGCTTGCCGGCTTTCACGTGGGCTTTGTCCAGCAGGCCGAACTTCTCCAGCTCGTCCATCGCGCCCATATAATCGTCCGAACGCACCATACCGGTCAGGCGGCGAAGCAGCGGCGTTTGCCCGGCCTGTCCGATCAGGACGTTTTTAAGCGCCGTTTTTTCGGGAAACAGCGAAGGATTTTGCTCCAGGTAAGCGCATTTGGAGCGGTACTTTTGCGAGCCGCCGCCACCGCCGCTGATCACCTGGTCGCCGTCCCACGTATAATCCCCGCGGTTCCAGCGCTCCCGCAGCGCCAAGCAGCGCAGCAAAATGCTTTTGCCGCTGCCGCTGGGCCCGACCACGCCGATCATTTCCCCGCCTTCAAACTGAACGGTAATGTCGCGGAGCACTTTTTTCTTATTTCCATCCACCGATTTGTGCAAGTGGTTCACTCTGATCATGGGTCCGATTCTCCTTTTTTACGATGCCAACCGCTTTTTTTCTCTACCTTTAAGTGTATTGGAAAAGCCGGCGAAAATCCATTACAGCATGTTCATATTTGCCGATTTTTTGACCGGCGCTGCTTTCCGGATTAAAATGGAAGGCAGGGAAAAAGAAAAAATCGCCAATAATCATTGACGATGTCCTGCCGTTTTGCTGATTTGTTCATGAATCCTTAAACATTATAGTAGACAATCCCCCGTCAAACAAGCCATAATGAATTTGTATGCAAAGATTTCTGGGAGGTATCTTGTCATGGCTTATGATGTGAAGGTAGATTACTCTCTGGTCTACGAACTGCTCAGCAGCTTTATGATATATACGACGCGGAAATGGGTGAACAATCTCGATGTCGGAGCGGAATGGATCGAGGAGATTCAGAACCGCTTCAATCCGGAGGTCCGGCAACGGTTCGCGGAAGCCGCCGGCTACCCCTTTTCCGATTACGACGTGTTGTACGTTTGGGTTCTGGAACGCGGAAAGGCGGATGACGTTCTTTCCTTTTTGAACGAAACGGCCGAAGCAAACGCGCTATGGCAGAAAACAAAATCCTATATTCCCGATGTGACTTGTGAGGAAATCGTTAGAATTCGCGACAATTACATCCCTTTGTTAAAAACGTGGCACCAGGTTTATTTCCGCGACGTAGAGCCGCAGCTGCTCCCTCTTCTGGAAGAAGACGCGGCGGAGAAAAACGCGCTCCTGAAAAAAATGGACACCGACGCGCTGATCGAATACGCTTCCGGTGGTCTCGTGCTGGAACCGCAAAGACCGGTCTCCCAAGTGGTTCTAACGCCGTCCACCCATTTCCGGCCGATCAATACATACGTCTTCTACCGCGATGTCCTGTTCATTCAATATCCGCTGGACATCCCGGAAGTCGACGAGGACGAGCCGCCGGTCGTGCTGAAGCGGTTGACCCGGGCGCTCGCCAAGCCGGAGCGGCTGCGGCTTCTCCGCTATGTGGCGGACGAACCGAAATCGATCTACGAAATGCTGCATGACTTAAACGAAAGCAAAGAGGATTTGATGCATGACCTCATGCGGCTTCGGGTGGCTGGGCTGCTGCGCATCCACTTGGTCGACCAGGATATCGAAAAATTCAGCATCCGCCCGGACGGCGCCGCCGAGCTGCAAATTTTCCTGGAGTCTTATATCCGTTTGTAATGCAGGCGCCAACAGAGAAAGTTTTACTTGGATAAAGGAGTGACCTGCTGTGAACACGCGGACCAAGCGGCAACACCTTATTTTTGATCTCGACGATACTTTGATTCATTGCAATAAATATTTCGAGCTGATCCTGGAGCAATTCGCCGAGCTACTCGTCGATTGGTTTAAAGGGAATCCGGTCACCGCCGCGGAAATCCGCGACAAACAGATCGAAATCGATGTGGCCGGCGTGCACCAAATCGGATTTTCCAGCTCCCATTTTCCGGAGTCGCTCGTCGAAACGTACCGCTATTTTTGCCGTATCTACGGCCGCAAGGCGCTGCCGGAAGAAGAACAGCGGCTGATGAAGCTGGGGCTCAGCGTCTACGAGCATCCGGTCGAGCCATATCCCGGCATGGTCGAAACGCTGAATTTGCTGCGCAGCCAGGGGCATGAGCTTTTGTTGTACACCGGGGGCGAGACCGCCATCCAGCAGCGGAAAATCGAACAAATGAAGCTGGCCGAGTTCTTCGAGGACCGCATATACATCCGCCAGCACAAAAACGCGGAAGCGCTCGAGGAAATTTTACGTTCCCGTTTCTTCGACCGGACCAACACCTGGATGATCGGGAACAGTCTGCGCACCGATGTAATGCCCGCCTTATCCGCCGGAATCAACGCCGTTTACATCAAAATCCCAAATGAATGGCTGTATAACATCGTTGAGCTGCAGCAGGAGAGCAATTCGGACATGCATACGGTGTCCTCGCTCGAGGAAGTGCCACGGATTATTTTTGATCACATCCATCAGATGAAACAGCAAAAACGGACCCTATAACAAGGTCCGTTTTGTTGTTCGGAAACGAGTCTTACCCACCGGGTCCCTGGTCACCCACCAAAATAAAGGTAATTTCGGGCCTTATTTGGGCGAATTGTGTTTTTTTCGATAAAATAGAGGAACAAAATGTCCTTATTCCCCTTGGGAACCTTATAATCCCATGCTTTTTCCGCCTCCACCTGTGCCTTGTTGTCCTCAGGTGTCCGTCACCGCGTCGAAAGCCTGCTCCATTTGCTCAACCCCGGCCGAGACCGCAAACAGGATAAACGGCCCTTTCGTCTTTAGCACATGCTTTTCGAGCAGAAAATATTGTTCCGGACGATAGTCCTTAAATTTGGCGGTTTGCGCGGCAATTCTTTCCTCGATTTTCGCCATGACGCGGTCCGCTTCGCTTTCGTCCTTAAGCCGGACGATCAGCAATTCGTCCGCTTCCACGTTCGATGACGCCGTATAGAGCACAAAATCCGCGACTTCTTCGCCGGAGATATGATACAGCTTTTGCAGCTTTTTCATATCCCTTTGCTCCATACTCTCCAAGTTAACCGATTGTTCGATTCGCTCGCCCACATCGGCCGCCGTCAGGTTCCCGGTTCCCTTTTCCCTTTCGGCGCACCCCGCCAAAATGCCGGTCATGACGATAAGCGCCAGCAGAGCGGAACCAAACACGAACGTTTTTGTTCTCTGCATATATCTATTCATTTTATCATCTCCGATAAGTTCTTGATGGACGGATCCGCAAAAAACGTATTGATATTATAAAGCACCAGCATGTCATGAATATCCCGTTCCCGTATTAGCGCAAGCAAATCGCCGTCATAATACCGCAGGTCCACAACATAAATCTCGCTGAAATGCCCCGTCAAAAAAGGAATCAAGCTGTTGGCATACGAGTCCTTCACGACCAGCAGCTTTTTTCCCGCCGGATGAGCCGGCGACGCGATTTTTACCAGCGCATGGTTGCCGTTCAAAAAGACTGCATATTTGTCCTTCTTGCTTAAGTTCTCCAACGCATACAGAGAATTGGTAGTCTGCTCTTCGTCGACATATTCAACTGTTTCGTTCTCTTTCTCCTTTGGCAGCCAAAGAGCGATTTGATCCGGCCGTAAATGCCTGAAGCCGCTCTGCGAATACAGCGATCCGTAGAAATCATCCGCGGCCTGCCGGATCTCGAAATCTTCCGCTTCTTGGGGGGGCATCCCCATTTGCCTGCATAACTCCCGGTATGCGTAATAAGCGCCCAAGGTCGTCCAGTGGTGGTCCGTCTTGTAGTAAAGATACTCATGGCGTTTGGCGTACAGCGCCGGGTAGACGTCGACAAAGCGCATGAAGCGGCCGAGCGCATTCCGCATTTTGTCCAAAAAGGCAAGCTCGCTGCCGGCCGGAGCGAATGCCGGAAGCTTGTCCTCGTTCAGTGTTACGGAGGTAGGTGCCAGCATTACGTAGGTTTGCAGGCCCGGCGCCGCGGAAATAAACGTACGGATCGCCTCCGCGTTCGCCTCCACCTCCCCTTCCGCCGGCGGAGAGAACCGCTGAATCAGGTAACCGTCTTTGCCCAAGTAAACCCCGCCATTTTCCTTTTGCCCCATCGCCCGGGCCGTATCGGATTTCGCGCCGACCCAAAATTCCCGGAAAGGAAACTGGTCGGACACATATTTCTCGTAATTGGCCATAAACTTCCCTGAGGCCAAATGCTGAAGCGAGAGATTGGGCCTTGGCTCGAGCATCCGGTTTTCCGCTGCGGAGAATTCGCGGTCCGGCGTTAGAATCTCCAGAGCCGGCAGGGCGCATATAAATGACAGCAGCAGAACAGCCATGGCTTGTTTATACCATTTCAGGTTTCGCCGCCTCCCTTCCTGACACTAAAAACGAAAATATAAAAACGGATTATAGGTTTCACTGACCAAATACGCCGTGGATAAAAACAACAGCAGCAGGTGCGTACCCAAAGCCGCGGCGCTGCCCCAATGGCCCCGTCTTCTCCGGAAACGCAGCAGCAGCCGGCGGGGAAACGGCGTCGCGCATAACATGAGCAGGATCAACCAGCCGGAATAGGCGGACAGATCGTAAAGCGCCTGCCGATCGGCAAGGCCATGCGCGCCGAACCCAAACATCGTTCCGAGGAAATGGGCAGCGACCCCCAGGTTCTCGTATTCGAAAAACGCCCAGCCGATGATAACGGCCGCCAGCGTATAGACGTGCCCGGCAAAACGCGGGAGCCGGTGCAGCCCTTTTAGCAAAAACAGCTTTTCGAACGTAACCAGGCAGCCGAAATAAAGACCCCAGACGATAAAATTCCAGCTCGCTCCATGCCACAATCCGGTTAAAAACCACACCGCAAGCAGGTTGCGCAGCTGTTTGGGCAGGCCTTGCCGGTTGCCGCCGAGCGGAATGTAGACATACTCCCGAAACCAGGAGCCCAGGGAAATATGCCATCTGCGCCAAAATTCCGTGATGCTCCGGGATATATACGGATAATTGAAGTTTTTCATAAATTCAAACCCGAACATTTTGCCGAGACCGCGGGCCATATCGGAATATCCGCTGAAATCGAAGTAAATTTGCAGGGCAAACGCCACAATCCCGAGCCAGGCGGAAAGCACGCTCAGCTCCCCCGGCGGCGCCGCTTTGACATTCGTCCACAGCAGGCCGATATTGTTGGCCAGCAGCACTTTTTTGGCGAGACCGCGGATAAACAACTCCGCTCCCGCGCCAAACCGGCCAAGCGTCATGCGGCGAGAAACGAGCTGCCGGGCGATTTCGCCGTATTTGACGATCGGACCGGCCACAAGCTGCGGGAACATCGCCACGTAAGCGCCAAAAGCGATCGGACTGCGCTGCGCAGGCACTTTGCCGCGATAGACGTCGATGACATAAGACATCGTTTGGAACGTATAGAAGGAGATGCCCACCGGCAGCGGAAGATCGGCCGCAGGCAAGCCTAAATGCAACAACCGGTTCAAGTTGTCGATGGCAAATCCGGCGTATTTGAAAAAGCACAACAGCCCTAAATTGCCTGCAATGGAGCCGATAAAGATCGCCCGGGCGAGCGCTTTGCGCTCCCGGTATTTCTCGATCAGCAAGCCATTGGCAAAGTCGAACACGGTCGAAAAGATCATGATGAAAATATATAACGGTTCCCCCCAAGCGTAAAACACCAGGCTTGCCGCGAGCAGGACACCGTTTCGAAACCGTTGGGGCGACAAATAGTAGATAAGTATCGTAGCCGGCAAAAAATAAAACAGGAAGATCAGACTGCTAAATACCAACACTTATCCCCCCTGCCTCGCTGGATCGGCGGGGACGGAAGTACATGGCCGCCGTCACTCCACTCGGCCCTTCAAAGCGTCCAGCATCAGCGTATAGAACCCCTGCCTAAAGTGAATGCCGTCCGTATCGTACAGTTCCGGATGATCCGCGAGGATCGGGGTCAAATCGACAAACGCAGCTTGCTCCTTGGCGGCCATCTCTTTCAGTTTCTCATTAAAATCGGAGATGTTTTGGTAGCGGGGCTCTTTCTCCCGCGCCTCATCCGTAACGGGAGTTACCGACAACACCGTAATGTCGGCCTGCGGAAGCTTATTTTTGATCGCTTCGATCAAGGCGGTGTAGTGCTTGACCGCGTATTCCTGCGGGTTATCCGTCGGCCAGAGGATGTCATCCGAACCCAGCTGGATAAAAATATGCTTGGGATTTCTCCGCATCAGTTCGTCGAGATCCTCCATCGCGAATTCCGCTGTTTTTCCCGCACCGGCCAGTACGTTCTCTTCATCCAGCACATCATGATACGACAAGCCTTCCGTGATGGAATCCCCCAGAAATACGCTGCTTTGAAACCGCGAAGCGAGCGTGGCTGGCGTTGCATCCGCGGAAATCTCCCCTTGCGCTTGTCCGGCTGAAGCCGGATTGCCGGAAGCCAGGTTTGGCTCTCCTTCTTGTTGTCCGCACGCCGCAAGCGATATTAAAGCGATCCCGGCCAACAAAATACAGAGCGTCTTTCTCATTTTCGTTCACATTCCTCTCAGGTTGTTTTTCTTTCGCACCTTGATAGGATAGTTGAGAGAAATGCAGACCAGGTGCAGATTAAATCAATTTAAGTTAAAAAAGCGCAGAACCGAAGCTCTACGCTTGTTTGCGCAAATAAAAGTAAAATAAAACCCCATCCGCCGTATTCGCCACGCCAAAGGGCAGACCGTGCAGCTCCAATATTTTTTTGGCGATCGCCAGGCCCAGCCCAGTTCCGCCGGTCGAAGGATTTCGGGAAGGCTCCCCGCGGTAAAAGCGATCCCACACCTTTTCCAACTGCGCCTCCGGGATATGAACACCGCGGTTTTCCACGCTCACCTTTACGGAATCCGCCTCTTCGGCAGCCGTGACGAGGATGGATTCCCCTTCCGGCGTATAACGAATCGCGTTGGTCAGGAAATTGACCAAAACCTGCTCGATGCGGTGCCGGTTGGCCACGACTTCGGCCTGCGCCAATCGAGTCGACAGCCGTAGCCGCTTGTCCGCGAGCTCCGTGGCCAGTTTACCGCAAACCCGCTCGATCGCATGGCCGATTTCAAACGGTTCCTGCTGCATTTTGTACGTGCCCGACTCGTATTTCGCCAGCTCCAGCATATCCGCGATTAATAAGATCATGCCGTTTACTTCTTCTTCCATCGCCGCAAAATAATAGTCCCGCTTATGGCCGGCCACCCCGTCCTTGAGTACGGCCAGACAGCTTTGGATGACGCTCAGCGGAGTTTTCAGCTCATGCGACACTCCGGCGATAAACTCCTTCCGCGTGTGCTCCAATTGCTTTTCCTTCTCAATGTCCCGCTCCAGCTGCAGAATATAGGAATTTAACCGCTCGGACAGCTCGTTGATGCTGGCGGACAGTTGTCCCACTTCATCCTTGCCGCTCACCGGCAGCTTCTCGGAGAAATCGAGGCGGGCGATTTTTTGCGTGGTCCGGTTGATGCGCAGCAAAGGCCGGGCAATCCGGGTGGAAAAGTACAGCGAGGCCAGCACCGCGAGCAGCAATGCGGCGATTACAATATAAACGTAATAATTTTGCATCACCGCTGCGGCTTCGCTGACGGGTTGAAGCGACGTCATCGCGAAGATGTAAGAGGACTTGCCTTCCCGATCCCGGATACGCTCCACGAACAACTTATAGTTCACATCGTTTTCCGCAAAATCCATCACCTCCCCGTTTCCGTCAACGGCGAAATCACCGTACAGCAGGTCCGCCTGAAAAGCTTTGACCCGCTCCAGAAACAAACGGTTCGTATAACGGGAGACGCCGGCTCCTTCCGGCAGCGCAAGTTTCGTGATCGTCCCCTGGACCAGCGCCGAAGGATATTTTTCATGATATTGCACCGGGCTCTCAAAGCGCGGGACAACCTCGTATTCCTTATTGGCCAGCAGCGTATTTTCCAGACGGTTTTCCTCTCTTAAGCCGGAAACGCCCCTGGCCATCCGCTGCGGAATCAGGCGCCCCTTCATCATAAGACCCTCGATCGCGATCGGCTGGCCTTCCTGGACCCAGGTACCGCCGAAAGCGTACAGCGGATTGTCGGGGCTAAAATCGTCCACATTCGCCACGGTGTAAAGCGGAATCGTCAGCGTTTGGCCGTCAAGGTCAGGGAAACCTTCAGCCTGTTCCAGCCGGACCTCTATCTCAAAATCGGCGGAGTACTGCAGATACCCCATTTCGTCCAACGCCGCGATCCAGATGTTATGCTCCCGGTAAAATTTCTGCTCCAGTTCGGCCGCGGCGTTTGGTTTCCCGCCCGTTTTCATGTAGTCCTGCTTGAACGTTTGAACGGCGGCCTTGACGTCCGACACTTTTTGATGCATATAAAATTGTTTGAAAAACACGGTTTGCGCGGCGAAAATCATTGTAACGAGAAATAGGCAAAGCGCCGTCGTCAGCAAAAACAGCTTGAGGACGATCCCTTTTAACATGGCCGATCCTCAAATTTGTACCCGGCGCGTACCACGGTCACGATGCATTGGGCCTTGTCGCCCAATTTCGCCCGCAAATTGCGCATATGGCTGTTGATCGTTCGTTCATCGCCAGGAAAATCGTATCCCCATATTTTCGCCATCAATTGCTCCCGGGTCACGATCGTCCCTTTGTTTTTCATGAGGTACGCTAAAATTTCGAATTCCGTGTACGTTAGACTGCAGTCTGCCCCGTCAATCGTTACTGAGCGGGAAGGCAGGTGCAGCGCGATCCCAGCCCCGCGCAAAGTGTCCTTTTCTTGCCCGGGGATATGGCGAGGTTCCAGAAAACGTTTGGCCCGGGCCAGTAAAACAGGCGGGCTGCACGGCTTGACGACGTAATCGTCCGCGCCCAGCTCGAAGCCGAGCAAGGTATCGTCCTCGTCCGAACGGGCCGTCAGCATGATGATCGGAACGTCCGACACCTTGCGGACCCGCCGGCATACCGCCCAGCCGTCCAATTCAGGCAGCATGATGTCGAGAATGATCAATTGGACTTCATGCTGTCCGAACAATGCCAGCGCCTCTTTCCCGTCACCCGCCTCCAATACCTTGTATCCTTCATTAAGGAAGTAATCTTTGATAATTTCCCGTAAAAGAAGCTTATCTTCGACAATCAGAATTGTTTTTGACATGGTTCTACCTCTCGTTATGTATTGTGCTTTTGGATTTGCGGTATTCCTTGGGTGTTTTTCTATAATGCTTTTTAAAGGACTGAATGAAATGATTGACATGGTTGAAACCCACTCTACGGGCTATCTCTGAAATCGTACAGTCCGTATCAACCAATAATTCGGTGCTTTTTTTGATGCGATATTTAATTAAATAGTCATAAGGAGAGACAAAAATAAAGAATTGGTAAAAGGAAGAACATAATTGTTTTCCATAGTACTGTTCGCAAAAAATCCTAACAGTTTTTCGGGAAAATTGAAACTGACGTATTGACTATAAGGCGTGATGTTTGTGGTGATATGCAAAACTCCCTTGTTAATAAAAATAGCCTGTCCCGCGTCCAGTTCATAATCTATACCGTTGACTTGCATGACGATTTTTCCTTCGGTTACCAAAGTGAATTGAAGTTTTGTATTTTTGGGTGAAATCATCTCTTTTTCCCAATTCATTGGAGGATTGTTCACCATGGCGGGAATGGGGATGTATTTCTGGGCAAAATCCAGAATAAACCGGCCCAACCGCAAGGGTGCGATTGGGCCGAAAGATAGAAGTCAGGATTTAGTTGGATGATGCTTCTGACGGCTCGGCCTGCAGAAGCTCAAGCTTTCCGGTTGAACGGTCGGCCAGGACGATCCGCCCCTTAATCTCTCCGCCTGCCCGCTTAAAGGTTAACAGCTGGGTCTGGCCTTTGGTCAAGAGCGCGTTTAGCATGGAAGCGGAAATCTTCTTCCCGGCAAACTCCTTCCAAATGACGAAGCCGCAGCCCTGCTTGTAATTCGTGCAGCCGTAGCCTTTGCGGCCTTCGATGATCTGGCCGCCGCAGCCTTCGCGCGGGCAAGGGGCGAGCGGCTGCAGCCCCGGGCCAGCCGCTGGCTTGGCTGCGGAGCCTGGCGAAGCCGCCGCGCTGGCCGCTCCTTTGGCGGAACGGCCCGTCGGGCCGGTTTTCGCGGTTTTTCCGCGCCCGCGCCCTGCGTTTTTGCCCTCGTCCTCCGTGCCGAACAAGGCGGCGTCCGCTTTTTGCTGCGTCCGCACCTTTTCGATGATCGACACCGTAAACCGCCGCACATTGTCCATGAATTTGTCGGGAGTCGCTTCCCCGCGGGAAATTTGGTACAGCCGTCTCTCCCATTGGCCGGTCATTTCCGGAGAAGTCAGCAGCTCGACACCGGCGCGGCGGATCAGCTCCACGGCCGTCCGGCCTTTTTGCGTGACGGTGATCCTTTTGCCTTGCATCGTGATGTAGCCGACTTTTTTGAGCCGCTCAATCGTCGCCGCCCGCGTGGCTGGCGTGCCGAGCCCGGCATCCTTCATAGCTTCGCGCAGCTCCTCGTTTTCAAGCTGCTTGCCCGCGCTTTCCATCGCTTTTAGCAGCGTCCCCTCGGTATAATGCTTCGGCGGCTGGGTCGCTTTCTCTTTGGCCTGGGCCTCCGTACATTGGACCGGCTGATTCCGGTCGATTTGAAACGGCTCGCTGACCAGTTCCTCGGCTTCTTCCTCTTCGTCTTTTTTCTTGCCGCGTCCGCCCGGTTTAGAGGCCTCGTCGCCGGGGAGGCACACTTTCCAACCCAGGGAAAGCAGCTCTTTTACGTTCGTTTTGAACGTCTCTCCCTCCACCTCGGTCAACACGGTATGCTGCTTGTACTCGGCCGGCGGATAAAAATGCGCAAGGAACCGGCGGACGACGAGGTCGTATACGTTTTGCTCCTCTTTGCTTAAATTGCCCGGCCGTTTTAGCGTGGGCAATATCGCATGGTGATCTTCCACGCGCGCCGGATTGCACACGGATTTGTTGCCCACATGCACCAGCTTCGGATTGCCGCCTTCGGCCAGCGTTTGATACGGCGTCGATTTAAGCATATGAAAAACTTTGTGCATCCCGTCGATATTTTGTTCCGTCACATAGTTGGAGCTTGTCCGCGGATAAGAAATGACCTTATGGCGTTCGTACAGCGCCTGCGCCAGATCGAGCGTTTTTTTGGCGGAATAGCCGTATTTGGCGTTGGCTTCCCGCTGCAGCAGGGTCAGATCGTACAGCTTGTACGGATATTCTTTCGTTTCTTTGACTTCGTATTCGGCGATGCGTCCGGCTTTTCCCCGCACTTTATCGGCGATGGCCTTCGCTTTGTCCGCGTCGGTCAGCCGCTCCCCTTGCCAAGTTCCGGCGTACTTGCGGGTGTCCTGCGCAAATTCCGCCTTGATTTCGTAATACGTCAGGGAATCGAAATTTTCGATCTCTTTCTGCCGGTCATAGATGAGCGCCAGCACCGGCGTCTGCACCCGGCCGACGGACAGCAGCTCCCGATGCTTGGTTGTGAACGCTCGCGTAGCGTTCATGCCGATCAGCCAATCGGCCTCACTGCGCGCCCTGGCGGCGAGCGTCAAATTTTCAAACTCCGCGGCCTCATGCAGCTCCGCGAAGCCCTTGGCGATGCTCTCGCTGGTCAAATCGGAGATCCACAGCCGTTTGACCGGCTGGGACAAACGGAGCTGCTGCTGGATCAAAGCGAAAATATACTGCCCCTCGCGCGCGGCGTCGCACGCGTTGACGATTTGGCCGCAGCGTTTGGCCAGCTCGCCGATCGTCTTCAATTGATCTTTCGTTCTCGGGTTCGGCACGATTTTAAACCGTTCCGGCATGATCGGCAAATCGCCGAAATTCCATCGTTTATACTTGTCGTCATAGGCGTCTGGTTCGGCAAGTTCGAGCAGATGGCCGATCGCCCACGTGATGATGTACCGTTCCCCTTCCAGATAGGATCGATTGTTTTTCGCTTTCGGTTCGATGACGGCGGCGATCGTCCGCCCCATATCCGGTTTCTCGGCAATCACGAGCGTTTTCATGCTTGAACGTCCCTCTTTCTCTGTCTTTCCGTCTCTTTTTCTACAGGTGTCCCTACCTTGACTTTTGCCCATTCAACCATAAATCATAGGCGAAGCGTGGGTGGGATGATTCCCTCCGGCATCGGGAGTTAACGGCATTTTATGACGTTATTTTACTGTTTTGGCCACATCCGCAGAAAATAGAGGAATTTAATGTCCTTATTTCTTTGGCCGCATCTTTAAAAAGCCTTTATTTCCGATTAGCTTCAAAAATAACGCCATAAAATTCCCTTAAGCCGTTAAAAGGGCGATTTCTCCACTGATAGCGACACTTTTTACCGTTATTTCAGCGCGCACCACACAAGAAACGGGCAGCACCTAAAAAAGAGCCGCGCTTCGCGCAGCTCTTGTAAGCTTTTACTATTATATCACAATTTTTGAGGTTAATAGAACGATGTTTTAAACGAATGCTACACCAATACGGTTGAGCCCATCAGATATTTATCGACCTCGCGGGCGGCCGCCCGGCCTTCGTTGATCGCCCAGACGACCAGGCTTTGTCCGCGGCGCATGTCTCCGGCGGCAAACACCTTATCCACGCTCGTCTTGAATTGGCCGTATTTCGCCTTCACGTTTGTGCGGCGGTCTTTTTCCAGCCCCAGCTCATCTATAACCGTCGATTCCGGACCGTCGAAGCCGATGGCGATCAGCGCCAATTGCGCCGGGAATACCCGTTCCGTCCCCGGAATCGGCTCATAGATTTTGCGGCCGGTTTCGTCAACGGTACGGCGGATTTGCACCGTGTGCAGCTCCTTCAAGTTGCCGTTCTCATCGCCGACAAACCGCGTCGTCATGATCGAGAACTCGCGCGGGTCGCTGCCGAATATCGCCTTGGCTTCCTCCTGCGCATAATCAAGGGTATATACATTCGGAAACTGCGGCCAAGGGTTGTTGAGCGGATCGCGTTCCAGCGGCGCTTTGGCGTGCGTGCCGAACTGGGTGATGCTGCGGCAGCCGTGGCGCAGCGCCGTGGCGACGCAGTCGGAACCCGTGTCCCCGCCGCCGATCACGATAACGTCCTTGTCTTTGGCGGACAAATACTGTCCGTCCTGCAGTCCCGAATCCAGATAGCTCTTGATCGTGCCGTTCAGAAACGGCATCGCGTAATGCACACCGTTCAAATCGCTGCCTTCAATGCTGAATTCGCGCGGCTTCGTAGCGCCGCCGCACAGTACGACCGCGTCGTATTCATCGACAAGCTGCTTCGCCTTGATGTCTTTGCCGATCTCCGTGTTGGTGACGAATTTCACGCCTTCCGCAGCCAGCAAATCAACGCGGCGCTGCACGACCGCCTTATCGAGCTTCATCGTCGGAATGCCGTACATCAGCAGACCGCCAATGCGGTCCGAGCGTTCATATACGGTCACTTCATGGCCCGCTTTGTTGAGCTGCGCGGCGCAGGCCAGTCCGGCCGGACCGGAACCGACGACGGCGACTCTGCGGCCTGTCCGCTTCTCCGGAGGTTCGGGAACGACCCAGCCTTCCTCAAAACCTTTGTCGATAATCGCCTGCTCGATCGTTTTGATCGTGACGGGCTGGCCGATCAGGCCGACGGTGCAGGAGCCTTCACAAGGCGCGGGGCAAATACGGCCCGTAAATTCCGGAAAATTGTTCGTTTTGTGCAAACGCTCCAGCGCTTCCTTCCACAAACCGCGATAAACGAGGTTATTCCATTCCGGGATCAAATTATGCACCGGGCAGCCCGAAGTGCCGCCGGCCATGTCGATGCCCGTATGGCAATATGGCGTGCCGCAGTCCATGCAGCGGGCGCCTTGCGTCTGCAGCTCTTCCTCGGACATATGTTTATGGAATTCTTCCCAGTCCCGAACCCGTTCGGACGGGCTGCGATCCCCCGGAAGCTCGCGTTTGAACTCCATGAATCCTGTTGGTGTAGACATCTATACGTTCCCCCATCCGTGTTCTTGTCTAATGATGCTATGACTTGAAAAAGCCCGCTATTCACAGCCTGAAACTGATCAAAGCGGACTTTTTAACTCTCCGTGTCAGTGTATCTTGATGTTAGCACCCGGGGGAAACGATATTAATGGATTAATCATATGATAATTTGCATTATTCATCACATTACTTACGGCGTTCGTAAGTCAAAAAACGGTAATCATAAGGATTCTTGTCATCACGAATCCCCTGCTCCTCATGCACTAAATCAAAATCCTCCCAGTTTAGGGAGGGAAAAAACACATCCCCTTCAATGTCCTCGTCGATGCGTGTCACGAGCAATTTATCGGCGTTAGGCAAAAAAAGACGAAATACGCCTGCGCCGCCGATCACCATCAGCTCTTCGCCTTCCTTTTCGTAACGCAGCGCCTCTTCGAGGGTGTGCACGACATCGGCCCCCTCGGCCCGGTAGGACTTATCCTGCGTCAGCACGACGCTATGGCGGCCCGGCAGCGGTTTGCTCCCCATCGATTCCCAAGTTTTCCGGCCCATGATCATCGTTTTGCCCATCGTCTGCGCTTTGAAAAATTTCAGGTCCGCCGGCAATCGCCAAGGCAGCTGATTGTTGCGGCCGATCACTCCATTTTGGGCCATCGCCCAGATCAGCGTTATACTCATACGTATCCTGCCTCCCTGTCTATATGGCCACCGGTGCCTTGATCGCCGGATGATGCTGGTAGCCGACGAATTCGAAATCTTCGTAAACATAGTCGAAAATCGAGTCCGGCTTGCGTTTGATCACCAGCTTCGGCAGCGGGAACGGCTCACGCTCCAGTTGAGTTTTGACCTGCTCCAGATGGTTGCTGTAAATGTGCACGTCCCCGCCGGACCAGATGAACTCGCCTACTTCCAAACCGCATTGCTGGGCGACCATATGCGTCAGCAGCGAATAGCTGGCAATGTTGAAAGGCAGCCCGAGGAACGTGTCCACGGAGCGCATCGTCAGCATGCAGGACAGCTTTCCGTTCGCCACGTAAAACTGGAACACAAAATGGCACGGCGGAAGCTTCATCCGGTCGACCTCCGCCACATTCCAGGCACTCACCAAATGGCGCCGCGAATCCGGGTTTTTCTTGATCGCCTCGATCACTGCGGCAATTTGGTCGATCTTCCGTCCGTCCGGCGCTTCCCAGGAACGCCATTGCGAGCCGTACACCGGGCCAAGATCGCCGTTCTCGTCGGCCCACTCGTCCCAAATGCTGACGCCGTTCTCTTTCAAATATGCGATATTCGTGTCGCCCTTCAAAAACCACAGCAGCTCATGGACAACCGATTTCAAATGGATGCGTTTTGTCGTCACCAGCGGAAACCCTTCGCTTAAATCAAAGCGCAGCTGTCTGCCGAAAACGGAGAGAGTCCCTACCCCGGTCCGATCCTCCTTTGGCGTGCCGTTCTTCAATACATCCTCCAACAAGTCCAGATATTTTTTCATCTATAACACACCCCGTAACCATTGATTTGATCTTCCCTATTATAGCAGACTTCGCCGCTCAAGGAAGCAAATTCAGTATACAAGGGTGCGGTAGGTGTTAAAGCTGGATGGCTTCTTTTAACGCCGGCGACCGCGTTCTTCTGGACCCGTAAGTTCCAGCAAAAAGGGCTTTAAATCAATGGTCCGCAAATGCTCCGGCCGCTTGTCCGTCCCGCAAATGATCAGCGGTACCAGCGAGGCCGCTTGATCAAGCCCGCCATGAGCTCCGCCGCCGGGATGCGTCGGTGAACCGGCTTCCGTCAGCTCATAGCCCGGTTTTGCGGTGACGACCAGAAACCGGCCCTGATGCGAGTTTAGGGCGCCTTGCAGCCGCCCTAGCGCATCGGGATATTTTCCATAGGTAAGCCGGGATTTCCCGGAGCCTGAGTCCACAAGTTTCAAATCGAGGACTTCCCCGTCGCCCTCTACGGTCCACATTTGTCCGTAAGGATCAATCAGCTCTCCCCCTTGCCGGAACTCCAGCATTTTTGCCGAACCGCCCTGATAAACGACCGTCTGGCCGTTCTCTTCCCAGGCTATCGTATCAATACGCTTGTCCGACCTTAAAACATCGGCGATCTCCTTTAAATCCGCCTCCGGCCTTAAACTGTAGACATAAGCCATCATGTCGTTGACGCCTAAAGCAATCTCGGTTGCCGGCGATACGGTTTCGCCTGCGGGCAACACTTCAAAACGGCTTAGCAGCTTGGGCAGATCTATCGCCGCAGCTTGATCCTTCGGCAGCACCTTATCCATCCCGTTGTCTCCGGCTATGATGATGACACACTCCTTAAGCGCTTGCTCCAAGCTTCCGAAGGCCTCCAGCATAGATCGCAGCTCGCGGTCCGTGTCCCTGATTCCGCTTAAGTCCGCCGGGCCGTGTTTATGCACCTTTCCATCGAGCTCCGGCAAATAAACGTACAAGAAATCAGGCAGTTGCTTCGTCCGGATCAAATGTTTGACGGTTTCGACGGCGTAGCGATCGTTAAAGCCCATTTGGTCCGCCGGACCTACGGGTAAAGACAGCTTTCCCGCCAGCGGGTTCGACAATGCCCCAAACGTCATGAAATCCGGGCCATTAACCGTAATTTCTTCGGGGAAGGAGGTTAACTCCGATACGGGAGCAGGCAGCTTCAGACGGTGCTCCGACAGCCCCCGGTAAATCAAGCCGTTTACCGAACCGGTGGTCACGCCCCGCCGCTGCAGAACTTCGTAAATCGTCGGCACTGCGGGATTTAAATCCCGCCCGTTCATATTAACGAGCGCGTCGGTCAGCACTTGCCTCGTCCCCCGCCGCAGCACCTCGAACGGCCCGGAGCCGTAGCCGATCACTTTATCGCCGCCTTGCGGGTACCAGGTTAATCCGGGCAAGTGATGCCCGTCGGGGTAGGTTCCGGTTAGCAAGGAGCTGTCTATGCTTACGGACATCGTTGGAAAAGAGCTGACCATATCTTTGAAATACTGCCCGTGTTCAATGAAATAACGAAAGGTGGGAAGCTCATTTTCCAGGATTCCGCGGTCAATCGCCTGCGCCATCAGGGAATCGACCATAAAAAAAATGATCTTTTTCGGAACAGCTTGCCGCTCTCCGGCGGTTTGGATGCGAAGCAAATCTTGCTCTTGCGGGGTCTCCTGCTTATGGCAGCTTATCGTTAACAAACAAACGCCAATGACGGTCAACAAACGCTTCAAGTGTGCGCGCAGCAGCATGTCATGTACACCAGCCTTCCCTGTTTAGGGTTAGTATGTCACCTCGATCCGAGTCGATTCCAAATCGGCCTCAATCTGGCTGATATAAGCGCCGTCTTGGCCAACAGCCATGTTTTAAGAACATTCGTTCGCAAGAAAAGGTTGACAATCTCCGTCTGGAAGGTTATAGTAAATACACCAAATCGAATTAGGTTTCGCGAGTGAAGCACCTCGCAAGACAGGCTTTTTCGGCCTTTCTTGGAGGTGCTTTTTTGCGTGCCTGGGGATGATTAAAAAGTTAAGGAGCTGACGAAGTATGAAAATGCGGAAACAAATGCGGAACCTGCTGCTTGTGATCATGATCCTGCCATTTATGTTTTTGGGGAGCGTGCAAGTTCGGGCGGCCGATTCCTGGGAAGCGGCCTGGTCCGGCATCGACGCCGTTTACGACGGACTCACCGCGGTGCAGGCCGTCGTTAAGCAGGAAAGCGTATTGATCACCGAGCTTCGCAAGAATAATAACGCAGAGTTGAAGACGGTGAACGCCAAAGTGAAAGCGATCGACAAGACGCTGATCACCCGCTTGTCTGCCGAAGCCGAAACGGTCCAGCGCAAACACGCTTCGCTGCTCGAGCAGTATTCCAATCTCGGCAAGCAGATTACCGCCGCGGGCAAAGCCAAAAATACGAAAAGCGCCGATTTGCTTAAATTAAAACGCAACAAACTCAAGCCCTCGGTCACGTCGGCCAAAGCGGAAATCAAAGCCAAAAAAGACGCGCTGACAGCCGCCAAAAAAGCGGCCAGCGCCAAAGCCAAAATCGTGAAGGAGGCGCTGGCCCCGGTGCAAACATTTAAGAAACAGATCACCGCGGAAAATAAAACGATGGCCGCGGCAAAAAAATCGGTTACGGCCGCGAACAAGCGTTATAGAGCAAGCGTTAAGCTTGGTGACGCAATCGGGGCCGTAAGCGGCCTGAAGGAGGCGTATGATCAGACAAGCAAAATTCACGCCTCCCAGCAAAAAGTATACGAATGGGAGAAGAAAATCTCGCAAACGATCAGTTCCGCGGCCGCCAAGCTGCCGAAATAGGATGACAGGCTGATTCTGGAGAAGAGGCAGCGATGGAATTACACTTCCCCGTCTGCCTCTATCCATACGTATCTGACGATTCCCCCAATTTTTAAGCGGACTTTATCTTTGGAGACGCAGCCGATTTAAGAAAGCTTGAACCCTCTTCTTTTAACACGGCCCTAGCCTCCACTTTAAAGAAGTCGTCTTCTTCCCGGGCCAATAATCGCTCGGGATACGGCTTGTCCAAGAGATCACTTTGCCCCCGAGATCGCTCCCCTTCAGCGCCATGAGCCACAAGAAGCATAGGTATGATAGAACTTCGCGCTAACAATTAAACCCCTCTATCACTTTTCCGGAATTCTCCTTCAAAACCACCGACGGATGCAGAGGGAATAAAGTTGCTCAATCTAATATTGATATATCGTAATATTGCGATATAATGATACGTATAAAAACGCGAGGTGATGCGCATTGATGGACAACAACTTCAAGGCCTACCAGGAGGCCGCCGACATACTCAAAGCTTTGGCCCACCCTGTTCGCCTATGCATCGTTAAGGGCTTGCTGGACAAAAAAGATTGCAACGTTACCTACATGCAGGAATGTTTAAAACTGCCCCAATCGACCGTTTCCCAGCATTTGCAGAAATTACGCAGCCTGGGCATCGTCGAAGCCGAGCGCAGCGGACTGGAAGTAAAATACCGGATCGCCAACGATCATGTAAAAAAACTGATCCGCACCTTATTTGAGGAGGAACAATAAATGAGCAAAAAAGTACTTATCATCGGCGGCGTCGCCGGCGGAGCTTCCGCAGCGGCAAGACTCCGCCGGCTGGATGAAGACGCGCATATCGTCATATTCGAACGGGACCCGTACATTTCATTTGCGAACTGCGGGCTCCCCTACTATATCGGCGATTCTATCAAGGACCGGTCAAAGCTGCTGGTACAAACGCCAGAGGCCATGCGCCGGAGATTTAATATCGATGTCCGGACCGAAAGCGAAGTAATCGGCTTTGATCCGTCCCGCAAAACCGTTCGCGTCCGCAGCAAAGATCGCGGTGAATACGAGGAAAGCTATGACGCGATGATTTTGTCGCCCGGCGCCAAACCGATTCGTCCGAATTTGCCCGGCATCGAAAGCAGCCGTATTCATACGCTGCGCAACATTCCCGACACCGACCGCATCAAGCGGCGGGTCGCCGACGAACAGGCTGCTTTGGCCATCGTCATCGGCGGTGGTTTTATCGGCGTGGAAATGGCCGAAAACCTGAAGGAAATCGGGCTTGACGTTACCTTGATCGAAGGCGGGCCGCAGATTCTCGCGCCTTTTGATCCCGAAATGGCGGGTGTGCTGGCCAAAGAACTGGAAGATCGCGGCGTTAAACTGCTGATGTCGCAAACCGTAACTTCGTTTGAGGAAATGGGACAGCAAATCGTGGTCCGCACCTCAAGCGGTCTGTCGCTCGCCGGCGACATCGTTATTTTAGCTATAGGGGTTGCGCCGGATACGGCCTTCCTGAAAGAGTCCGGAATCGAATTGGGGCCGCGCGGCCATATTATCGTAAATGACAAGCTGGAAACGAACCTGGAAGGCGTCTATGCGGTGGGCGACGCCGTAGAAATTAGTGATTTCGTGAACGGCTCCAAAACCGCGATTCCGCTTGCCGGACCGGCTAACAAGCAAGGCCGGATCGCGGCCGACAACGTATGCGGTCTAGGTACGGTCTATAAAGGAACACAAGGCACATCGATTATCAAAGTGTTTGGCCTTACGGGAGCGTCCACCGGCAACAACGAAAAAACGCTGCAGCGCCTGGGGATTCCCTATCATGTCATCTACGTCCATCCGAATTCCCATGCCTCGTATTATCCCGGAGCCGCGCCGATCACGATGAAGCTGCTGTTTCAAGCGGACGGGACTGTGCTTGGGGCCCAAGCAGTCGGGTATGACGGCGTCGATAAGCGTATCGACGATATCGCCACCGTCATTCACTTCCACGGCACCGTAACGGATCTGACGGAGCTTGAGCTAGCTTATGCCCCGCCCTATTCGTCGGCCAAAGACCCGGTGAACATGGCCGGCTATACGGCGGAAAACGTGCTCAGCGGGCGCACGAACGTTTTCGTGCCGAAAGACTTGGCCGCACGGGACGAGCAATCGACGCTGCTTGTGGACGTGCGTTCCGAAATCGAGCACGCGGGCGGTCACATCCCCGGGTCACTGCTAATCCCTGTCGATCAGCTGCGGGACAGACTCGGCGAACTCGATCCGGCCAAGGAAATCTGGGTGTACTGCCAGGTCGGTCTTCGCGGATACACCGCATCGCGCATCCTCCAGCAGAAAGGATACCGTGTCCGCAACCTGACCGGCGGTTATAAGCTTTACCGGATGGCTAACTATGAGCCTGAAAAAGCCCAGCTTCCTTCGGGTCGTCTAGACGCGGCGGAGGCGAAAGCGGAAGTTGCCGCGGCTGCGGCCAAAGAGAGCAATCCGCTTCAAACCGCAAATGAACCGGCTGCGGCGAACGAGCCGCTGCGCGCCGACGCGGAGTTGGACGCCTGCGGGCTTTGCTGCCACGGTCCGCTCATTCAAGTGAAACAAACGATGGACCGGCTGCAAGAAGGCCAAGTTTTGCGCGTAACCGCCTCGGACCCTGGATTCTATGAGGATGTGCAGGCCTGGGCCAACATGTCCAAACACCGGATGCTCCAGGTCAGCAAAAACGTTAACGGCATCATTGAAGCATATATGCGTAAGGGCGGCGCGATGGCCGGGGAGGCGGCAAATGCTGAGCAGCCGGCGGCATTGCCGGAGGGCACGACAATGGTCGTATTCAGCGGCGATTTGGACAAGGCGATCGCCTCCTTTATTATCGCCAATGGGGCTGCAGCCAGCGGAAAGAAGGTCACTTTGTTCTTCACTTTCTGGGGTCTGAACATTCTCCGCAAGCCGGAAAAAGTACCCGTAAACAAAAGCTTTATCGGGCGCATGTTCGGCGCGATGATGCCGCGGGGCAGCCGGAAATTAGCATTGTCCCGCATGAACATGATGGGCATGGGTGCCAAAATGATTCGCGGTGTGATGCAAAAAGGGAACGTATCCTCACTTGAAGAGCTAATGGACACCGCGATCAGCCAAGGCGTGGAAATCGTCGCCTGCCAGATGTCCATGGACCTGATGGGCATCGCCAAAGAAGAGCTGATCGACGGCGTCAAAATCGGCGGAGTCGGATATTATTTAGGCAAAGCGGACCAATCGGGCATTAATTTGTTTATTTAATCAGGTATCATCGAATCATCGATGTCCTAAAATTTCATTGTCCGAAGGAGTGATTTCCTTGACCGGCCAAATTCGACAAAATAACGTGGACCGTTTCAACGGCTTCGGAACGCTTTATGATCAGAGCCGCCCGCAAGCCCCGGAAGAAGTAGCCAAAATTTTAACAATGTATTTGGGCCGAGCGCCTGAGTACGTTGCGGATGTCGGATGCGGAACCGGCCTCTCCACTATGATTTGGCTGAAGCATGCCGAGCGGGTCATCGGCATCGAGCCGAACGACGAAATGCGCGGGGTCGCTTTAAGCCGTCTGCGGGAGACGGGTGCTCAGGAAAAGCTGGCGTTCGTCCAGGGCCTCTCGGACCAACTCCCGCTCGCATCGGCTTCCGTCGATATCGTCACCTGTTCGCAATCATTTCACTGGATGGAGCCTCAACCAACGCTGCGGGAATTCGCTCGCGTGCTGCGCCCCGGCGGCGTGTTTGCCGCCTATGATTGCGATTGGCCGCCGGCCGTAGCCCCCGAGCTTGAACAGGCGTACGAGCAGCTCATCGATTTTGCCGACCAGCGGGCCAGCGAACTGGCCGAAAGCGGCAAACAAGCGTACAAGTGGCCTAAAGACAAGCATTTACAGCAAATCCGGGAGAGCGGATGGTTTCAATTTTCCCGAGAGATCGTGTTCCACCATTGGGAAAGCTGCGATGCCGGCCGGTATGCGAATCTGGCCTTCAGCCAAGGCGGTCTGCAGACGGCGCTGAAATTAGGAGATGGCGAAGTTGCAGCCGCCGCGGAGCGGTTCCGCAACCAGGCCATTCAAGCATTCGGCGGCGAAACCCGGGAAATCCTGTTTAGCTACCGGATGCGGCTTGGCGTTAAGTAATGACTAAAAGGCCGCCGGAGGAATTCGCTTCGGCGGCCTTTTTATGCCTAACCCCCGGTAATAGAGGTCATAGCGCAAAATAGCGGAGATTTTTTCGTGTTGTTTAGGGACTGGGTTTGGAAAAAGCGACGAGAAGCCGCCCCAAACAAGGTCAAAAAATGCATTTATTCCAGCGAAATCGGTTCATCTAAGAGAAATAGAAGCAATATAGAGTCAATTTCATAATTCAAAACCCTTGATATAACTGGATTTTTTGGGCATAGAAAAAGGAGTACCTCCCCAAATCTCGAAGTAATAGTGACCAAACCAAACTCGAGAAACAGAAACGGAGGTAATCCCTATCTATTCAATTCGCCAA
>SNQW01000042.1_pt1 | contig 145535 bp, 138 predicted proteins | sample 2580511 | NCBI WGS metagenome assembly SNQW01 (sample SAMN10953775, study PRJNA522744) | food fermentation metagenome | isolation source: 8-hour incubation of native-enriched microbial consortia from nixtamalized... | place: Mexico | collected 2017-09-24
CGAAAAATCAAACAGATGGGCTATGAAGTTGAACTTCATGAACTGAATTCAGTATAAACCCATATTATGGAAAAAAAGAATCAAACACCCCCCCTTTTTGTTTCGACGCGCTTCCACACTTTAACGCGTTGAGTTATTTTTCGTATAAAATTTATATCAACTGCTTGTATTTTCGCTCCTAAATTTACCTTTATGGGTGAGAGAGAAAACGGCAGCGAGTTTGCAGGTTTGGGAATGACCTGCAGCCGCTGATTCCCCCTAACACCTCCTCTCCAATAAAATTTGAGGAGCGATTGAAATGGCAAATTACACATATGCTGCTTACACAGCATCGAATGGTGTTAAGTTGTACACGATCAAAACTTCCCCGAATAATATCTGGATTAGTTATATTGGGGCTTCCAATGTACCCGGGCAAAGTGACTATGGTGTTAATGGCGGTTATTTCGATCCTAATACTGGAAACTTGCTTCAAATTGCTGTAAACAGTGATAAACCAGTAAATGGGACTAAAGATGATTACGGAAGCGGATATGAAAATGTTAAGGTTGCTCGCGGTACATTGGTTTGGGACGCTACGGAAAGCCAATTTTCCGTACAAGTCGTAAAATCCGCAGCCGATCTATACGTTATTAAACGAACAAGATATTGGGCACAAGGCGGTATTAGCATGTCTCTTAACAGTGACAGCACCTGGGCTTCTCAGGCTGATAAAGAAAATATGCAGAATAGAACCGGAAATGCATTTCGAACTGGCCTTGTATACAACAATACTAATAACATTTGGCTTATTGTTACTGATCTAAAATGTACTGCCGCAGAATTTAGAACCGCAATTAAGGAAAAGGTCGGCTCAGGAACGCTCGTCAATGGGATATTCTTGGATGGCAGTGGTTCTTCACAAATGAAGTGCAAAGAGAAAAAAGTGTATGGTGATGAGCGAGAAGTTTATCAAATGGTTGCATTAAGAAACGAATAATTACAAAAAATATACCCTTAATTGAGACCCCGGTTTACCTTATTGGTAGCCGGCGGTCTCATTTTCAAATTTGCAATATAAACAAGGTAACTTTTCCATATTTTAGACGTCTATATTTATATAAAGAAAATATGGAGGATAATTTATGAATAAGGTGATTTTCTATACGGTTACTGGAATTGTTATTCTAGGGATACTTACATCATGTGCAAATGGGAAAAACAAGGATCATGTTCAGGAGCAAAACGAAACTCAAACCATTGATACAAACACTTCTCAAAATCAGCAAGCAGAAAATAACGACTCGTTTCAAACCGGCGTTGTTATAGACTTTGATGCCATTGACAATTCATTATTCAATGCAGAAATTAAGACATTGCTGAAAACTACCCTGGAAGCAATGGCCAATAAAGATGAAGAATCGTATCGGAGTGTTTTTAGAGATACGCAATCCGCTGATACTTATATGTACTTATTTGGTAAAGATTATTATTATGATTATTTGGGAACTATCGAACAAGATCGTTCGGGTAGAATTGTTGTTGAAGTCAGAGGCAAAGTCAAAGATGATCATGGAATCAGGGAGACACCTAACGGATTTTTTTACTTTATTAAAAATAAAGAAGGGCACTGGGTACTTGGAGCGATTGATTAGGATTGCGGGATGGGGGTTATCTTATGAGGAGGTTTGTTTTCTATACTGTAACTGGAATTGTTATTCCAGGAATACTAACATCATGTCGCAATAAGGATCATGTTCAGAAGCAAGCGAACACTTCTCAAAATCAGTAAGCAGAAAATAACCACTCGTTTAAAACTGGCATTTTGTAGACTTTGATGCCTTGGGCGATCCATTGTATACTGGGGAATTAGGTCCCTTATGAAAACCACCTTGGAAGCCTTGGTCAATAAGGATGAGCAGGCGTTTCGAAGTATATATTACACCAAGCCATCCGAAACAATTCTTGAAGATTACTAAAGAAGAGATTATTATTTCGAGTTTTTGGAGGGTATTACGAAAGAAGGGTGATAGATTAATTATTGATGTCAAAACCAAAACCATATATGAGAATCAAGTGTACGATCATACTGCTAATTATTGGTTAGTCAAGGACAAGAACGGTCATTAGAAGTTGGGAACTATAGATTAACTTGGTTCCCTTATTACAATAATCATATTATTAGGCATGTCAACAACATGAGCATATTGATATTTCTAACAACAAAGCCTTGTTGGCATAAGAGCCAACTAAGGCTTTCTTGCTTTTTGCACTATTAATAGAGATTCATTCTTTCTGCTTGATACATTTAATAGCATCAGACAATTCATTAAGTGATGAATCTAGCTTGTCCAGCTTTTTTCCAATCGTTTGAAGCACATACCTCAACAAAATAAAACACATGGCAACCGGAAAACCAACATTTGTGACGAATGAAGCAAATTCCTCATAATCCATAAAACTCTCTCCTTCTTACTTTTTTAAATATGGTAATTTGTGTGATGAAAATACAATATCCAATTTAAGAACATTTTGTTACATTTTATTGAACTATCTCAAATGTCCATTCTCTTCACTTGTTAAAAACAGTTATGAATCGCCATATATTATAGAAAATTCTAAAATATGGGGTGATTGGTATGAAGAAAGAAACGGTTATGGATTACTATAGAGGAGAACTAAAACGAATTGCTTGGAAGATTCAATACAAGGTAAGAGTAACCTCTAAACATGAATTGCCTTTAAAGTCGGAAAACGTTAGCCGAGCAGCCAACTTTCAAAACGAACTGGATCGTAAACTATATGTAGAGTATCTAATCAACTCCATCCCGACAGACATCGGAAGGAGAATTATTTACGAGATTTATATAAACGAAAAAACCGAAGTTCAAGTTGCTAAAGAATTGAATATGAGTCAACAGGGGGTAAATCAATGGAAAAGAAAAACCTTGAAGTACCTATGTCAGAAAATGAGTTCCTGAACCTGTTGCAATTGGCAAGAAATCATGATCAGACTGCGATGTATAAATTACTCGAATATTATAAGGATGATATCTACAAACTTAGCCAGTATATGAAAATGCCACAAGAAGACGCGGTTCAAAGTATCGTCGTGGAAATGATAGATTTATTTATGAAAGCGGATTAATTTACTCATATTCCTGACAAACACACTTTTTATTTTCTGTTTCGCAAAAAAACAAGGAAACATTTCTAGCCTATAAACGTCAATATAGATAAAAAGAAAAATATGAAAAAAACCCATGAACAAATTGATCGTCTATACTGTAACCGCAATAGCTGCTCTAGGGATACTAACGTCATGTGCACAAGAAAGTAAAAATGCCGATCTTCAAAGGCAGAGCGAAGTTCCCTCTACCAGTACAGCCGCCCCTCAGAACCAGCAAATGGAAGAAAAAAATACGGATTCCTTTAAAACCGGTGTTTTTGTAGACCTTGATGCTATGGACGATCCTCTGTTCAATGATGAAATTAAGGCATTGCTGAAAACGACCCTCGAGTCGTTGGCGAATAAGGATGAGCAGGGTTTTCGCAGTGTATTTCAAGATGAGCAGGTTGCCGATGCCTATATGTACCTGTTTGGCAGGGACTATTATTTCGACAAATATGAAGGTATAGAAAAGGACAATTCTAATAGAATCGTTGTCAATGTCACCGGAAAAGACAGATATGACGGGGAGATTCACAATCCGAACAGCGCCTATTATTTCATTCAGGACAAAAGCGGCCAATGGAAGCTGGGAGTCATCGATTAGTTTCATTCGCCAGACAAAGAAGCCTTAGTTGGCATAAAATCAACTAAGGCTTCTTCCGATTAGGCTATCATTTTCGTGGTTTCGGGCAGCGGTGGCGGGGAACGTAGCGGATCAAGGCGTGATGGACCGCCGCCCATTGCGCTACGGCTAAGGTTACCGCATGGGCAGACCAATCCCGATTACTCCGCTACAACTTTCGCCGGCTCAGCCTCCACCAGCCGATGCCGGTACCATTTTGTCCCATAGAACCGGCGCAGGAAGATGGCTCCCCGGATCCCCCATTCAATATTCATGGCCAGCCATACGCCGATAACGCCAAACGGCAGGACGACGCCCAAAATGTAGCCAAGCACGACGCGGAACAGCCACATGGACAGCATCGACACGACCGAAGTATATTTGGCGTCGCCCGCCGCCCGCAAGGCTGATGGGGTAATAAAGCTGATCGACCACAGCGGAATTTGCATGATCGTGTTGATCAGAATAATCGTAAAGATTTCGCCCACGATTTCGGCGGGCGGATGAAACAGCGACACCAGCGGGCGGAACAGTGGCAGGACGATCAGCCCCATGACGATGAACGTAGCCGACGACAGCCAGATGAAGGATCGCGTCAATTTTTTGGCGTCCCCGACGTCTCCCCGCCCGATGCACTGCCCCACCACGGTGACGATGGCGATCGACAAGGCGTTGGCCGGAATTTGCACCACGCCCGCCAGCGACGAGCTGATCGCATTGGCCGCGATCGCGTAAGTTCCCAGGCTGACGATAAAAATTTGCGTCAGGATCTTCCCGCCGTTAAAAAACATCTGCTCCGCGGCAAACGGCAGGCCGATGGACATGATTTTTTTCAGCATCCCCCAGTTGGCCATCAACATGTCCCGGATCCGTATGTGCAGGGCAGCGTCCACCCTAACCAAATAATAAATCGCGCAGGCGGCGGCCAAATACCGCGAAACATTGACGGCAATGGTCATCCCGAACACGCCCAGGTCGGCCAGATTAATGAACACGAAGTTCAGCAGGACGTAAGATAAGTTCATGATCAGCGACAGAAAAAGCGATGCCCGCGACCTCCCGATGCCCCGCAGCACCCCGCATACCGCCTCGACGATGGCAATCCCGCAAAAGGAAACGCTGCTGCCGATCAAGTATGTTTTGGCGTTGCTGAACACGTCGGCCTCCGCGGAACCGAACAGCAGGTTCAAGGTCGGATTATGAAGCAAAATAATCAGCAAGCTGATCGCCAGCGCCAGCAAAAATACCGAGGAGACCGAGCCGGCCGCCGATTTGGACACCATTTGATCGTTCCGGTTTCCTTTGTACTGCGCCACCACGACGGTGCCCCCGGTCGCGACGCCGACAAACACGTTGATCAAAAAAATGTTCAGCGAATCGACCATATTGACGGCGCTGACCGCGGCGACGCCGGAGGAACTGATCATCGCCGTGTTGACCAGATTGAGTCCGACGATAAACGCCTGGTCGATCAGGATCGGAATGATCAAGGCGATAATCTGCCGGTAATCCATCGATTCGGCGGAGAAATGTTTGTGCAAAAAACGGTGCGTTTTGGCGCGGATGGCTGCGTTAACCACGTAATCACTTCTTTTTCGTCAAAAATATTTAAAGAGAAAAAATAAAAGACTCTTCAGCGCGAAGAGTTCTATCAGTTACAGCTTATGGATCGTTTTAAATGGTCCGCACAATATTATATCAGCAATCATAAATAAAGGCTCCCCGCTGAAATCGCCCATTTCCCCGTTTATCCGAAAAAAAGAGAGATTAGTAGGGACTAATCCCCATTTACCTCTCCGGAGCTTCCGTTTTTAAAGCTCCTCACCTAAAGGCGATGAACAGGGCAAAAATCAGCGCGAGAATCCCCATAGTGATCAACAAATTCGCCGCCTCACGAAAAACTCCCCGCACCCCCTCATTTAGAAGCCGCTGTTCTTTTTCCCTTGAATTTAAGCTGGGCTGCCTCTTCATCCATCGAATTCAAAAAAGGCCGCTGATCGCCGCCGTAAAATTCCACGTTCTCTCACTCTCCTGATTCAAGATGGGCTCCGAACATTCAATCTTTAGCCCCATGATATCATAAAAAGGAAAACTGCGCCTCCACCTGCAGTAGTGAGTCAAAGGGGCGATTCTCCGAGCTTTCGCCCCGAGAACCGCCCCGTTCGTCACTTATTTTTCAACCGGAATCGTTACTTCGAGTTCTTTGATATAAGTTTTGTCGCCACGGCTGTATGTTCCATTGCTATCTTTACCCTGACCGACTACGCTCCAGTCGTTTTTATTCACCGTGAGGGTAAACGGTTTGATGGTGATTGACTTCGGCGTCCCGTTAAACGGACTGTACAGCTCATCGACATGGTATTCGGTTTTGGGCTCACTGTGGAAATATCCGAACTTATTCTGGGTCAGCAGGTTGCCCTGATCGTCGACAATATCGTAATACATCATGCTGGCGATATAATCGCCGGTTTGCTCCGCGGATCTCGGCACTTTTCCGGTGCTGTCGATGACCAGCCGGGTGGTCACCGGTGTAATGACCAGCTCATTTACCGTATAACTGAAATCCTCGTAAGTTTTGGTAGCGTTAGGCTTGAGCAGCACGGCATTGTCCGCGATTTTCACCGGAACCTTGAATTCGAAGGATTCATCAACGCCCGTCACTTCGGTCCGGATCGTCAGTTCAAACTCATTACCCCAAGCCGTTTTGTCGTTCAACTGCCACTCTGCGCGTAAGGCATTATCCCGAGGAGGGAAATCTCCATAGCCGAGCGAGGTAGCTTCCTTATTATTGAATTCTTTGCCGTCAATAAAGATCTTCGGTCCTCCCGTTTTAATATAACCTTTTGGCAGTTGGTCTTCAGGCTTTTCCTGTTCGGTAAAAGGTGCGATCGTGTTCTCAAGATCAACGCCTTCCCGGTCCAGCACAAAGGACAATCTTGTCCCGTCATACAATAGATCTCTCAGTTTCAGCGTCACACCGTCATGCGTTACGCTCAGGTTCGGGTCTTTAACGAGCCCCTGATCCATCGCGGCCTTCACAGCCTCTTCGGTGGTGCCCTTAAAAATCGTACCGAACACCGGAACTTGCTTTAAAGCCTCGGCCATCGCCGGGGACACGAATCCCGAGCCGATGATCCCGCCTCCGAGAATAGCGGCGGCCGAAGCGGCAACTACGGTCCGTTTCCATACTTTCCTATTGTTTGCAGCGTGTTTTCTCGTTCTGCTCATATTCATCTCTCCAATTTTGTCCATAATTTCACCGCTCATGCTTGTTTTCGGCATCGCCGAATGACGAATCATTCGTTCGATCGCCTCCATTTCAGCGGACTCCGTTCGATCCGGCAAACGTCCCATGGGCCAACACTCCTTTTTCAGTGGCTTTTTCCATCAGCTTTTTGCGAATACGCTCGTACTTTTTGCGCAAAGTCGCCGGCTTGATTCCCATCACTTCGCCAATCTCCTCAAAACGGTATTGTTCTACCGACTTGAGCAGCAGGATATGGCGTTCCTCCGCCGTCAGATACGTTAATAGTTCCTCTACCGCCGACTGATGCGGAGAGATCTCCTGCACCGGATGCTGTTCTTGGCAGCGGTCGATCAATTTCAACAATCGGGCCTGCTTCTTCTTCATATTGATCAAATGATGGTAGGCTACCTTGTACAGCCAGGCAGAAAACGAAACTTGATTGCTGTACTGATGAAGATTCATATAGGCCCTGATAAAAATCTCCTGAACCGCGTCCTTTGTTTCCTCGTGATTGCGCAAAATGTAATAACAATACGTATACATTTGCCGTTCAAACCGTTGAATAATGGGAGCGTAAGCCTCTTTGTCTCCAGCTTTCACGCGCTCAATCAGCGCTTCGATTTTTAGGTTCCCATCCGTCGTTTCCCCGGGGATGACTGGTTGCAAAAAGCTCACCTCCTTTGCTGTTTACACCTATATAACAACCCGAAAATGCCGTTTTGTGACATGTCCCTCAATTTTGGCGTGAATCGAAAAATAAAGACCCGGATGAGGCCAACTTTTGCAAAGTGACCATCATTCGGGTCCATCGGATGTAGATGTGAGAAACTCCGGCGAAAAAGATAAGAGTAAAAAATGTCCCTATTCCGGCGATATCCCCCATTGATAGAGAAATAGAGTAAATTTATGTCGCTATATTCTCGAATCGCCAGGAAATGCCCGCGATCTGCACCATTCATAGGATAATAAGGACAAAAAATGCCGCTAATGGGGATGGGCATGATCTTATCCGGATAATAAGTACATAAAGTACCGCTATTTTTGAAGGATGATGGTTAGTTAATCCAATGGCAATGGTATTGGTATTGTGTATTGGTATTGGGGTCATGGTCATGCCATCAAGCGCGCAAGCGCCCTTAGCGCCGATTTTTAAGTTGAATCAATCTTTTGGGCGCTCAAGTCCTGGAATAGCGCATTTTTAGCGTTATCCTAAGCTGTGTGCATTCCGCAACCTGACGTGAAGCCATCCGCTTTATGAATTGCGCTGGGCTGCGATTTTTTCGGCCAGTTCGTTCAAATACGTCCAGCGCTCCATAAGGCGTTCCAGCTCCGCTTCAGCTTCCTCCTGCTGCTTCATCAGCTCCTGCAGCCGGGCAGCGTCGCTCGCCGCCGCTTCCATTTCCCCGGCAATATCCGCCAGGCGCTGCTCGGCCGCCTCGATCGTCGCCTCGATCGTTTCAAATTCCCGCTGTTCATTATAGCTGAATTTCAGCTTGTCGCCGCGGGAAGCGCCGCGGTTGTTCGAGGCGTCTGCTCCCGCTGCCGCGTCCGAATAGCCGGTTCCCGATCCCGATGGACCGGACGAACCGCTTCCTGCGGAAGCTTTCGCCCCGCCGGCCGCCGGCTTGCCCTCTCCGGCACCGGATCCCGGCTTGCCCGCTCCGCCGCCAGCTGCGGTCTTGCTTAATCCGCCGCCGCTTGCCCGCAGCCGCTCCTCATAGTCGCTGTAGTCCCCGACATGCACGGCCACCACGCCGCCGCCTTCGAACGCCATAATTTTATCGACGGTCCGGTCCAGGAAATAGCGGTCATGGGAGACGACGAATACGGCGCCCGGGAACTCGTCCAAATACGCCTCCAGCACGGTCAGGGTCTGAATATCGAGATCGTTTGTGGGCTCGTCGAGGAGCAGCACGTTCGGCGCGCCCATCAGCACGCGCAGCAAATACAAACGCCGTTTCTCGCCGCCCGACAGCTTGGATATCGGCGTCCACTGCATGTCCGGCGGAAACAGAAACCGCTCGAGCATCTGCGCCGCGGTAATCCGCGTCCCGTCGGCCGTGGCGACGACCTCCGCAGCTTCCTTGATATATTCGATCACCCGCTGTTTACCGTCCATCTCCTGGTGCTCCTGGGTGAAATACCCCAGCTTGACCGTTTGGCCGATCACGATCTCTCCCTGATCCGGCTCGGTCCGCCCGGCGATCATGTTCAGCAGCGTCGATTTGCCGCTGCCGTTGGGACCTACGATGCCGACGCGGTCTCCGGGCACCGCCGTATAGGTCAAATCGCCGATCAGCAGCCGGTCCCCCGCCGATTTGCGGATCCCGTGAATCTCCACGATTTTGCGCCCGAGGCGCGTGGAAGCGACCGAAATATCAAGCGCATCGCTTTTGTATTCGGTTTTCGCCGCCTGCAGTTGCTCAAACCGTTCGATCCGCGCCTTTTGCTTCGTCGAGCGGGCCTTCGCCCCGCGCCGAATCCAGGCCAGTTCAGTGCGCAGCAAATTTTGCCGCTTCTGCTCGGATGCGGCTTCCCGTTCCTCGCGTTCGCTTTTCAGCTCCAAGAACCGGCTGTAATTCGCCTCGTAGCGGAACAGCCGCCCGTGATCGAGCTCCAGCATGACGTTGCAGACTCGGTCGAGAAAATAGCGGTCATGGGTAATGAGCAGCAGCGCCCCGCGCCGCTTCTGCAAATAAGTTTCCAGCCAGGCCACGGAATCGTTGTCGATATGGTTCGTCGGTTCGTCCATAATGAGCAGCTCGGACGGAACGATCAGCGCGGAGGCAAGCGCCACCCGTTTCCGCTGCCCGCCGGACAAGGTGCCCATCTTTTGGCCAAAATCGCCGATCCCCAGCTTGGACAACACGCTTTTGGCGTCGCTGACCAGCGTCCAGGCCTGCAGCCGGTCCATCTCCTGGGCCAGCCGCGTAAGCTCCGCCTGCCGGGCGGCATCCTCCGGGCTTTGCTCCAGCGCTTCCTCGGCTTCCATATAAGCGGACACCACCTGCAGCTCGGGCCCCCCGCCTTGAAACACCCCGCGCAGGACGGAAATTTCCGGATCGTATTGCGGGTTTTGCGCGAGGAAATTCACCCGTACATCCCGGTTTATGGCAATACGTCCGTCATCGGCCGCTTCCAGCCCGGCAATCACCCGCAGCAACGTCGATTTGCCCGTACCGTTGACGCCGATGACGCCGATTTTGTCGTTTTCCTCCATGCCGAAGGAGACGTCCTGAAACAGCACTTTTTCTCCATAGGTTTTCGTGATATGTTCGACGGTTAGTATATTCATGCCTGATCCCTACTTTATATTTAGATGTCGTTTAAAAAGTCAGCTTCCGACTTCTTTGAACTCTCAATTTATAGTATCATCCCGATTCCCCAAGCCAGCCCGCCGGCGGCCAGGGAACTGAGCAGATTCACCGCATCGTTGTTCATCCAGCGGAAGCCGCGCACCGGCACGGTCTCCCGGCCGCAGTGGGAAGCGACCTCCACCTCTTTGCCGCAAACGCTGCAGCGGTGCATCCACTGCACCGTCGCCCCAAGCCAGGAGTCGGCAAACGCGCCGAACAAGCCGGACAGGCCGCCGATCAGCGCCCAGCGCACAAGCCCAAATGCGCCGGTGCCAGTGCCAGTGCCAGCGGGCTCGCCGCCCGCCGCATCCCCCGTCCAGGCAAGCAGCAGCCAGGCCCCACCGCCGATGAAGACGGCCCCGGCCAGCGCCGCAGCGCTGCCGAGCAAGGTCACGCCGCCCGACGTTCCCGGAGGGATTCGCCGTCCGGTCACAATGGAGCGCGGCGCCGTACGGCTAAGGCCGCCCAGTTCGGTCGCCCAGGTGTCCGCGGTGACCGCGGCCATCGTGCCGACAAAAAACCAGCCCCAGCCCGGGTCCGGCCAAATCCAGTTGCCCAGGCAAGCCAGCATGCCGAGCCCGCCGTTAGCCAGCACCTGCCCGGCGTCCCGGCGCCCGCTTTTGGCGTAGGAGCGCTCCAATTCCTCCTTGCGGTCGCCGCGATAATGAGACAGCACGGACGAGCTGATGAAAAACAGCAACAGCAGGCCAAACCAAAACAGGCTGCCCGCGCCGTAATACACCGTCCCCATCACCGCAGCCGCAACCATCCCCGACAGGGACAACGAACGTTTCAGGTAAGCCGCCCCAGACACAAGCAGGGCGCATAGCGCCCCTACGATCCAATCCATCATCATCATGTTGCCGACGGGCCGGTTTCAATCACGCAGCTGCCGAGCGTCCGCGAACCGTACGCCAGTTCCAGCTTGTCCCCCTGACAGGCAGGCCCCACTCCTTCGGGCGTTCCCGTAAAAATAAGGTCCCCTGCGCCCAGCCCGTAATGTTCGGCGATGTAATCCACGATCTGCTGCAAAGAAAAAATCATCCGGCTGATGTTGCCGCGCTGCACGATTTCCCCGTTTTTGCGCAGCACGAAGTCCTCCTGCGCGGTTTCGGCGGCTCCGGGGAAGGCGATGTAAGGCGTGAGCGGCGCGGAATGGAGGAACCCTTTCGCCGCCGTCCAGGGATGGCCTTTCTTCTTAAGCTCGCTTTGCACGTCCCGCAGCGTAAAATCGATGCCGAACGCCATCGCGTCCACCAGCTCGTCGACCGTTATGCCCGGCTCATAGCCGCGGCCGATCCGCAGTACGAGTTCAGCTTCGTAATGCACTTCTCCCCTGTCCGCCGGCAGCGCGATTCCGCTCCCGTCCATCACGGTTACAGCATGGGACGGCTTCAGGAAAATCATCGGCTCGGCCGGGACGTCGTTGCCCAGTTCCTCCGCGTGCGCCCGGTAATTCCGGCCGACGCAAAATACGTTAGCGATCAATTTGTTCATCATGGCATTTCCTCCAATTTAAAATAGCCGTACGCCAAACATCCGGACGGTTCGTACACAGCAGGATACCGGGGTGAAGCGCCGCTACCTTCCGCAGCAGCCGCACCTCGTCCATCGTCCAGGCCATCACCTCGATCCCGCGCTTTGACGCCTTGTCCGCAAGCTCAGCCGTTAAGGCGCGGTAATGGATGGACAGGAAATTGCAGCGCAGAAGCTGCAGCCGAAGCAGCAGGTCTTTCGGATAATGGTCGATGATCAGACCGGTACGGATGCCGCGGCCGAGTTCTCTGATTTTCGCCAGCACGCGAGGTTCGAAGGAGGTAAGCACAACCTCCTGCTCCATATGCCGCCGCTTGACGGCGGAAATCACTTTTTCCTCCAGGCCGGGGTAGCGATTTCCTTCCGTTTTGATTTCGATATTGGCCCGCAGGCGGCCGGCGATCGCGTCCAGGAACTCGCTTAGACTGAGCAACCGCTCGCCCGCGTAAGCTTGCGATTTCCAGCTGCCGGCATCGAGCTCCAGCAGCTCGGCCCAGGTTTTGTCCTTGACCGGACCGCTTCCGCTCGTCGTCCGGTTGAGCGTAAAATCATGAATCAGCAGCGGAACGCCGTCTTTGGAGAGCTGAACGTCGACCTCGATCCAGTGGACTTCGGGCTGCTCCATCGCCAGCTTGACCGCGGCCATCGTATTTTCCGGCGCAATGCCGGAGAATCCCCGATGGGCTACACATTGATTACGCAAGCTTATCGCCTCCCTGCAGCCATAGACGTTCGTCACTCATGTTCCATTCATTTGCTCGCCGATCACCGATCACCCCGAGGCGGACACCTCGCCCTTCTCATTGATGGTTACGCCGGGCGATAAGCTCTTCACTTCTTCCAGCAGCTTCTTCCCGTCCTCCGCCGTCATCGGCACCGGCTGCCCCAGCTCCGTGCGGTACGGGACAAGCTGCAGCCTGCAGTCCCCTTCACGCGTGCATTTTGCCGCAAATACGGCGGTATCCCAAGTTTTCTGATCCAGCGATCTCGTAAAAATAAAGTTGCCCGTACTGTAGGCAATCCATTTCCCCTTATATTTCTCCAAACCTTGCATCACATGCGGATGGCCGCCGACCACCAAATCGGCTCCGGCGTCGATAAACGCGTGGGCCAATTCCTGCTGATGGTCTTCGAGTTCGGTCACACGCTCCTTGCCCCAATGAGCCACCACCAGCACCAGATCGGCCTGTTTGCGCGCCTCGCGGATCGCCGCAAGCGCCGGTTCGGGATCATATACGGCCGCCACGCCCGGGTGCTTCTTCAAGGCGGTCCACTCATACTCCGGGATGACGCGGCTGAAGCCGAACAAAGCGATTTTCACGCCTTTGCGTTCGACGTAAACCGGCGCGTACGCTTCCTTGCTGTTTTCGCCCGCACCCACATATAAAATTCCGTTCTTCCGCAAATTCTTTAACGTATCTTTGAGACCGGGGACGCCTTGGTCCAATACATGGTTGTTGGCCAGGTTCACCGCGTCGACGCCGGCAGCGGCCATCGGGCCCAGCGCTTTGGGCGGCGATTTGAACACAAACGTTTTGTTTTCGGCCGCTTCGCCGCCCGCCGTGACCGGCGTTTCCAGGTTCAGCACGCTGAGATCATCGTTTTGAAACAAATCCTGAACAAACTTATAAGGATAATCATAGCCGGCCTGCTCCAGCTTTTCCTCCACCTTGCCCGAAAAAATCGTATCGCCCGCAAAATGGATCAGCAGTTCCTCTCCGCTCTCCGTCTTGTCGCCGTCGGTATTTGGTGTCTCTTCCAAGCTGGATTCGTCCGGGTTCAAGGGTGCTCCGTCATCCGCAGCAGCGTCTCCTGCCCCGGCGTTCCCGTTCCCGGGCGAAGAACCATTATCCGCCTTAGCGGAATCTTCACCGGTTCCCTCCTGTGCCGGAGAGACATTCGGCGTTTCATGATCTCCCTGATTTCCCAGAGCGATGTTCGGATCGCCGCCCGTTTGTTCCGCGCCGTTCCCGGCACTGTCCTGCCGCGTGCGTTCTTCCAAATAGAAATAAGTCCCGAGCACGATGATCAACGAGATGAGAGTCAAATTGATCAACACCCACAAGCGGTTTTGCCGGTGTTGTTTTTCTTGTTTTCGTTGCTTGCGTTTTTCCGATCTTGGCGGGTACATTACGGACTCCTTTTAACGCTGTATTTGACCGTATAATTTTATTATATCAGGGATCGGAAAATAAATAGAACCCCTCGCCTATTTTATAGGCAAGGGGTCGCAAATCCCTCCGCAGGGGGAACTTTCCTTAGGCCTGAGGAACCGCCAATTTCTCAGCCATCCGCTGCGCCAGCTCTTTGGCCTGCTTGATGCAATCCGGCAGACCTACGCCTTCGAACGCAGCCCCGGTCGCGTAAACGTTCGGCAGCGCGGTCTCAAGCCGCTTCCGGAAAGCGGCGATGCTTTGCAAATGGCCAACCGGATACTGCGGCATCGATTTCGGCAGGCGGGTAATTTCCGCGAACAGCGGCCGGGCCGTCACGCCCATCAGCTTATGCAAATCGCGCAGCACCAGTGCGGTGATCTCCTCATCGGACAGGAACACTTTGTCCTCGTCTCCGGATCGGCCGACGTAGCAGCGGAGCAGCATCTTATCCTCCGGGCTCGTGTGCAGCCACTTGATCCCGGTCCAGGTGCAGGCCGTGATGTTCAGGCCTTCCTTGCGCGGCACGAGGAACCCCGAACCGTCGAAGCTGCCGGTCACGTCCTCCCTTTCAAAAGCAAGCACGACGTTCGCCACGGAGACGTAATTGACCGCATCGAGCGCGGCAACGTCGACGTGCGGTCTAAGCAGGTCGGCCGCGGCAAAAGCCGGCACGGTCACGATGACGTCGTCCGCCGCCAGCTTTTCGCCGGAAGCCAAAACGACCTCGTAGCGGCTTTCGCCCAAACGCCGGATTTCCGCCACTTCGCTTTCCAGCCGCTGATCCACGCCGGAAAGTCCCTTCACCAGGCCTTCCACGAGCGTTTTCAAGCCTTTGCGGAACGTCAGGAAGACGCTGCGCTTCGTTCCGGTGTGGGTCTCGACCGGCTTTTTCCCGCTCATCATGCCTTTGATCAAGCTGCCGTAGGCCCGCTCCACCTCGCCGAACTGCGGGAAGGTCGACTGCAGGCTGAGCTTGTAGGTGTCGCCCGCATAGATGCCGGCCAGCAGCGGCTCGGTGATATTTTGCAGCACCTCGGCGCCGAGCCGCCGTTCGATAAAGGCCCCCAGCGATTCGTCCTCCTCGCTCATGCGCGGCGGCGCGACCAGGTCGAGCATCGCCCGCATTTTGCCGTTCCAGGACACGAGGCCGGTTGCGAGGAAAGGCTCCAGCTCGGTAGGAATGCCGAGCACCAGGCCGGACGGCATCGGATGCAGGCGGCCGCCGCTGACGATATACGTTTTTTTCGCGTTCGGATTCATTTGCACCAGTTCCTGCTCCAGCCCCAGTTCCCGCGCCAGCTCGATCATCGCCGTTTTGCGGGCCAGGAAGGAGTCAGGACCTTTTTCGATCACAAACTCGTCTTGCTCCAGGGTGTCGATTTTGCCGCCCATCGTTTTTCCTTTTTCGAGCAGCGTGATTTGCGGTTCAACACCTTTTTCCCCATAAAATTTGCGGATGTAAAAAGCCGCGCTGAGTCCGGTCAATCCTCCGCCAATAACGACAACCTTGCGGGAAGATTCGCTCATCGTTCTCATCTCTTTTCCCATGTATTCATAATGACGTCGCTTAACGCCTCCATATACAGCGGTTCGGTGTTCAGCGATTCGATCCGTTCCAGCCGCATATCCAGCTCCTTGGCGATCGTTTTGGCCTCAATGTCAAGGTCGTACAGCACCTCTAAATGGTCGGACACGAATCCGACGGGAGCCACCAGCACGTCCTCCACCTCCGGGCTCAAGTCCTTCAAAGTGTCCAGAATATCCGGACCGAGCCATGGATCGGCCGTCCGCCCCGCGCTTTGCCAGGTGAATTGCCAGTTGCTCACCCCGGCTTTGTCCGCAACGGCTTGCGACGTTTCCATTAGTTGGTCGCGGTACGGATCGCCCAGCTCCAAAATTTTCTCCGGCAGGCTGTGGGCGCTGAACAGCACCTTCACCTCGTTCCGCTTGGCGCCGGCTTCCTCGAACTGGTCCAGCTTGCGGGACACCCGAGCGGCAAAAGCCTCAATCAGCTTCGGATGCAGATGGTAGCTATGTACGAAGCTCATGCGGATCCCGGATTCCTGGGCTTTCGCTTCGGCCCGTTTGATGTAGCCGCCGATGCTCATCACGGAGTAATGGGGGGCCAGAACGATGCCGACGGCGTCCTTAATCCCGTCTTTGGCCATCTCGGCCACGCCGTCCTCGATGAACGGCCGCGCATGCTTCAGTCCCTGATAGCAAACGAATTCCCGGTCCGCGCCCGCGTTCAGGCGGTTTAACGTGTCCTGCAGCGCGGCGACCTGTTTGTCCGTGTTGGCGCGCAGCGGAAAAACGCCTCCGACGATCGCCTCATAGCGGCCGACGAGTTCGGCGAGCTGCTCCGCGGTTGGCGGATGGCCGCGCCGAATGTGCGTATAATAAGCCTCTACTTGATCCATACTCTCCGGCGTGCCGTAAGACATCACCAAAACACCGATTTTTGTTTTCACGATTATGGGGTCACCTCTGATCCATTATTATTTCAAAATAAAGTAAATTACGCCGTCGCGCCGTCTGCCTAAGTCCGCGGCACCGCCCGGCTGGCGATCGCTTCGGCCGAGTAGGCATGCACAAATTCGGTCAGCTCCCGCAGCTTGTCGATCGAAGCTTCCGGAAACAGGCCGTGGCCGAGATTAAATACGAACCCGGGGGCTTTAATGCCGTCGTCGATAATTTCCTTGGCCTGCTGCTTGATGACGTCCATCGGCGCGGTCAGCACGTACGGGTCCAGATTGCCCTGAACGGCAAACTTCCCGCCCGTACGGCGCCGGCCTTCCGAAATCGACACGCGCCAGTCCAAGCCGATGCAATCCGCCGCGAGGCCGGTCAACGTCGGCAGCAGCTCGCCCGAGCTTACTCCAGGGAAATAAATTTTCGGTACATCCAAATCCCGAAGTTCGGCAAAAATACGAGTGACCGTCGGCAGCACATACTTCTGAAAATCTTTTGGCGCCAGCGCCCCGACCCAGCTGTCGAACAGTTGAAACGCTTTGCCGCCGCTTCGCACATGGGCCCGCAAATAGGCGATGACCATATCGCCCAGCTTGTCCATGAGCCTAAACCAAAGCTCCGGTTCGCCGTACATCATCGCTTTGGTGCGGATATAGCTTTTGGACGGGCTGCCTTCGATCAAATAGCTGGCGATCGTAAACGGCGCGCCGGCAAACGTAATGAGCGGCACGTCCAGCTCCCGGTCGAGGATGGAGATCGTTTCCAAAATATGGGACAAGTCCTTTTCCACCTCGATCGGCTTCAGACGATCGATATCCGCCGCCGTGCGGATCGGCTGCTCGATGACCGGTCCGATATTTTTGACGATGTCGAATTCGACGCCCAGCGAAGCAACCGGATTCATGATGTCGGAATACAAAATGGCCGCGTCCACCCCAAGCTTGCGGACCGGCATCAGGGTGACTTCCGCCGCGAGCTCGGGCTGCCGGCAAATTTCCAGCAAGCTGTATTTTTCTTTGATTTTTCGGTAATCGGGATCATATCTGCCCGCCTGGCGCATGTACCAAACAGGAAGACGATCTACCTCCTGGCTTCTCAAGGCCCGGATCAAACGATCGTTATAAACCAACCAACACGCCTCCAATACGCTATAAAAGCAATTCTAAATGCAGTTAGGCCATTAGGACTTACATTCTAAGCGATGTTCAAAAAGTCAGGTTTTCAGCACACTTCCTCTATAAACATTCTAATTTACATTATGCCCTTTTTAAAAGTAAGTAACAACTGTCACAACGGCAAATCGGATGACGATCGCATGACAATCGCATGAAAATGCGATGAAGCCGCCCGCAAACTACGCCGGCTTACTTGTGATATACTTAGAAGACGTGATCAAAAACGGACTTTTTGAACTATATAAGTTGAACTATAGAAATGCGGAAGCAGGCAAGAGTGTGAAATGATTCTGAAGAAACTCAAAGCTTTCTGTAAGAAAGCTGCATCGGAAGCATATGCTTGGTCGCCTTTGTGAGCGGATTTCTACCGTATCTGAATTTAGTTAAATTACAGAAATCCGCGAACAACAGCGATCGTAAGAACATTTCACACGGCTGCCCCGATCCGGACAATCAATAGTTCCACTTATATAGCTCTTAAAGTTTGTCGTTTGCAACCAGATGCGCGGAAAGGAAGTGAAAGCACTTTGAAGACGTGGAAAGTCAATCTCATCGTGCTTTGGTTTGGAGCGTTTTTGGTCAATGCCGGGATGACGATGATTACGCCGTTCCTCTCGCTGTATTTGGCCAGGGATTTGCATGTGCAAGGCGAGCACGCCATCGGCCTGTGGGCGGGGACGATTTTCGCCGCCAACTTTGCGACGTCATTTATTTTTCAGCCGATTTGGGGCAAGCTTTCCGATAAATACGGGCGCAAAATCATGCTGCTTCGTTCGGGGTTCGGCATGGCCATCGTGATCACCTTGATGGGCTTCGCGACCCTGCCATGGCATCTGCTGGCGCTGCGGCTGCTCAACGGGACGATCTCCGGGTTCAATCCCGCTTCGGTTTCACTCATCTCCGGCACAGCGCCGAAGGAACGAATGGGCTTCGCCATGGGCACGATCCAATCCGGCAACGTCGCCGGCACGATTCTGGGGCCGCTCATCGGCGGCCTAATGGCCGAGTATATCGGCTTTCGCCCGATCTTTTACATAACCGGGGCGTTAATGTTTATCGGCACGGTCCTTGCGCTCGTGTTCGTGAAAGAAAACTTCGACCGCGAGGAAGCGGCCCATATCCCGCAGCCCTCCGTGCTGCAAGGGTTCCTGGAGCTCAACAAAACGCCGCAGTTGACGGCGCTGTTCGCCGTAACCTTTCTGCTGCAATTCGCCATGCTGAGCCCGATGTCGCTGCTGCCGCTATACGTGGAGAAGCTGCACGGGGCGGCGGCCAATGTTTCGTTCTGGGCCGGATTCGTCAGCGCGGTCACCGGCATTTCCAACATGGCCACCTCGCCGGTGCTCGGCCGGGTCAGCGACAAGGTCGGAGCCCATCGCATCCTGACGTACTGCCTGATCGGGGCGGCGGCCACGCTGATTCCGCAAGCGTTTGTCCATACCGTCTGGCAGCTTATCGTCATCCGGTTTCTGATGGGGGTCTTTATGGGCGGATTGCTGCCGAGCGTCAACGCGTTGATCCGCTTTTACACCCCCGACGGGATGGAAAGCCGGGCGTTCGGCTTCAACAGCAGCACGCTCGCCCTCGGCAACATGCTGGGTTCGCTGATCGGCGGCTTCCTCGCCGGCTTTATCGGCATCGAGGGCCTGTTCATCATCTCCGGCATCCTGCTCCTGATCAACACGATATGGGTACGCATCAAGCTGTACGAAAAGCCGAAATTCACACTGCTGCGCCATGGGCGCGGGTGAGTGCGGCAGCATACGTGGCGGCTGGAGTGCCAGAATCGGCCTATTCATAGCTGCTGCGGTAGCATGAATCGGCTCATTCATAGCTGCTGATGAGGACTGCATCGGCTCATACACGGCTGAGGAGTGGTTAGGGCGGCTCATAGGCGGGGCTAGTCCGTTAGCCTAACGGTAGCCAGTCGCAGGTATTGGGGTCCATTCACATTCACATTCACATTCACATTCACATTCGCATTCGCATTCATATTCACGTCGGAAGATCCGGCTCGAACGGTTAATTGCAAAACGTACAACTAGATTTCTACGAAAAAGCGGGTTATCATGTTTTAATCGCATTTCCTGCAACTGCATCCAAACATTAAAATTTTCCCCACGATTGAAAAAGCCGGGCGTGAGTCGCCCGGCTCCCTCCTTATTTTCCGCTTCAAATTCGGATTTATTTCACAGTCGCGTTGTATTGACCGATCTTATCGGTAATTTGCTTGGCGGCGTCTTCCAGCGCCTGCTGCGGCGCTTTTTGCCCGTTCAGCGCTTCTTCGATCGCGCCTTCCACGATTTGGCGCGCCTCCGGGAATACGCCCATCACGGCGCCGGAAGTCGCGGTTGACGCTGCCGATGCGTGAAGCTGGTCGACGGCCGTCTGGAACTGCGGATATTTCGCCATGTTGTCCTTTAGCACCTGTTGGTCGTAGGCTGCTTTGGTGATCGGGAAGTACCCCGTGTTCACGCTCCATTTCGCCTGCGCTTCCGGCGAGGCCACGTATTTGATAAACTCCCAGGCGGCTTTTTGCTGTTCTTCCGGCTTGTTGTTCATGATGTACAAGCTGGCTCCGCCCACGATCACGCCGCCTTCCTTGGCGCTGGCCGGTCTTGGCAGGAAACCGGTGCCCACTTCGAATTTGTCGCCGACCATCTCCACGATGTTGCGCAGGGAAGCGGTCGAATCCAGCGTCATGGCGACCTGGCCGGCGGCGAAGGCGGCGTTCGTGTCCTCCGTATTGCGGCCCAGATTGGCGACAACCTTTTCGTCGACCATCTTTTTCCACCATTCCAGCGTTTGCACGCCGGCTTCGGAGGCGAGCAGCGACTCGGTGGCCGCTCCTTCCCGGCCGTTGCCGTTATTCACGTACTCGGCGTTCTGATTGGCGAACAGCTGCTCCATAAACCAACCGTAAATCGCGATCGCTGCGCCCGGCTTGCCGTCTTTACTGAGCGCCTTGGCCGCCGCTTCATATTCTTCGAACGTTTTCGGCGGATTTTCCGGATCGAGCCCCGCCGCTTTGAAAGCGTCCTTGTTGTAGTAGAGAATCGGGTTGGACGTATTGAATGGCATCGCGTTCAGCTTACCGCCAATCGTGTAATAACGGATGATGTTCGGCTCCAGTTGGGACAGATCGTATCCGTCCGCGTCGATGAACTGCTGGACCGGCGTGATCGCCTTGGAGTCGATCATGAATTTGCTGCCGATTTCGTACACCTGGATCAAATCCGGCCCGCTGTTTGAACCGAGCGATGCTTTGAGCTTGTTTAAGCTTTCGTCGTATTTCCCCTGGAACACCGCTTCTACCTCGATGTCGGATTGGCTGGCGTTAAAATCGGATACAAGCTCGTTAATCGCTTTCTCCCCGGCGCCGGACATCGAATGCCACCAGGTGATGTGCAGCGGTTTTTTGGCGTTGCCGCTGGCGCTGGCGGTGTCTTCGCTGCGGGCGTTCGTCCCCCCGCCCGTCTGGCCGGCAGCGCCGTTCGCGGCTCCGTGCGAATTTCCGCCGCAGCCGGCCAGGACGACGAATAAGGCGGCGATCAGCAGCAGCATGCTGTTTTTGTGGCGAAACCTTTTCATGATACGAATCTCTCCCTTGTTTATATTCATCATCTGCCAGCGGCAGTTGACAACGACCGGCCACACGGCATATCCTTTCACCGCTCAGCCCTTCAGCGCTCAGCCCTTCAGCGCTCCCGCCGCCATTCCGCGGACCAGCTGCTTCAGCCCGAACACGAGCAGCAGCAGGGAAGGCAATATCGCCAGCACGATCCCCGCGAACACGAGGTTCCAGGAGGTCGTCTCCTGAAACTCCAGCATCGAAATGCCGATCTGTACCGTGCGCATCGGTTTGCTGTTCGTAATGAGAAGCGGCCATAGATAAGCATTGTACATGTTCAAAAAGGAGTACACCGCCAGTGTCCCCAGCGCCGGCCGCGACAGCGGCAGCACATGGAACAGGAAGTAGCGGAGATGCCCGCATCCGTCGATTTTTGCCGCCTCGAACAATTCTTTCGGCAGCTGCAGGAAAAACTGGCGCAGCATAAACGTGCCAAACGCCGTGGCCAAAAAAGGCACGATCAAGCCCTGATAGCTGTCGAGCCAATTCAGGCTGCGCACGGTCAGGTAATTCGGGATCATCGTCACTTCCCACGGGACCATCATCGTCGCCATGAACAGGCCAAACATCAGGCCTTTGCCCTTAAAGCGCATGTTGGCAAAAGCGTAGGCGGCCAGACTGGACGTCATCAGCTGCCCGGCCATAACGACGCCGGACACAAGGAACGTGTTCCCGATAAAAGCGGCGATAGGCACAATGCCGAACACCTCGATGAAATTGGCCACATTCAGCGAGTGCGGCACGATGCGCGGCGGATACACGCTCGCTTCCTCCGGCGTCATCACCGCCATAAAAAAGCTGTAGACGACGGGGTACAGCATGAGCACGGCCATAACGGCAAGCAGCAGCGTAACGGCGGCCCGGCCTGCGGTAAGTTTGGTCATTGATAATGCACTTTCCTTTCCACCCACTTAAACTGAATCAAGGTCAGCAGCATGATGACGAGGAACAGCAGCAGCGCCTGGGCGCTTCCGGTGCCGAACCGGAAATTTACGAACGCCTCCTGGTAAATGGTATAGACGAACACGTTCGTGCGGTTCATCGGCCCGCCCATGGTCAAAATATTGATCTGCCCAAACGACTGGAACGCGCTGATGATCGACACGACCAGCAGGAAAAACAGCGTTGGCGACAGCAGCGGCAGCGTTATTTTGCGAAACACGGTAATCGGTCCGGCTCCGTCGATCGTGGCGCTTTCGTACAGTTCGTCCGGAATGCCCTGCATGCCGCTGGACAAAATGATGTAATTAAAGCCAAGATTCATCCACACGGTCATCAGCGCTATGGATACCAGCGCCCAATCGGGGCTGACCAGCCACTGCACCGGGGAGACGCCGGCAAGTCCCAGCAAATAGTTCAGCATCCCAAGCGTCGGGTGGAACAGAAACTTCCAAATGACCGCGGCCGAGCCGACGGACAATACCAAAGGCAGCGAAAAAGCAAATTGAAACAACCGTTTGCCGGGCAGCCGCGAATGCGTCAGCGCCGCGAGCGCGAGGGCGAGCAGCATCCCCGCCGGCACCGTCAGCAAAGCGAACAGCGCGGTGACCTTCATTCCGTTCACGAACAAACCGGAGGAGAACAGGCCGGCGAAATTGTCCATGCCGACGAACGCGGCGACGCGGCCGGTCGGATCGGTGCTGTGCAAGCTTAAGTAAACCGACTTCAGCAGCGGATAGAACAAAAAAACGCCGAACAACAGCAGCGACGGGGCCAAAAATGCATAGGCGAGCGTATTCTCGCGGAGCTTTTGCCTTTTTATCGAAGCGGTCCGGCCGGCAGCGCGGGTCTTGGATCCGGTTAACGCGGCGGACGGGCCGCTTCCCGGCAGACTGAGCGGATTGTCCAGCTCGCTCATGGAGGATGCCTCCTTTTTTGCTAATGAAGTTTGTCGTACAGGATAATTCCTTTGCCAGTGTAAGGCTTGGGTGTCAACAGAGCGTTATCGGAACATCAATCTAAAGTCAAATATGTAAAATTACGTTAAAAAATAAAGCCGCAGGAAACCGCAAAAAACCGCCGTCCTTCTGCGCCTTCATAACGCTTCATAACGGCGGCATCGCGCCTGGCATCCATTAAATTAAATTTTCCGCTTCTACACCCGGCCGCGCACATCCGCCACGACCAAGCTTAACGCGCAGGTATGAAAAGGCGTCTGCCGGTAAGCCGCGAACCGCCGCTCCCATTCGCCGGAGCGAAGGTCGTCGGCCAGCCGTTGGACCAGCTTCTCTTCCGCCCCTTCCGGCAGGAATTCCCAGGCCGACTGGGCCGCCCGCACCTCTTTCACCAAAAAAGCTTCAGGGCGCCCGTAAAAAGCTTCCTGAAAACCGTCAATACAGTCAAACGGGATCGGGACCGGCACGATTTCGCAGTCTCCCCCCAAAGCCTCGGCAATGACGTCCAGCGCGGGCATCCGGATTCGTTCGATTTCGATCAGTTCGGGAAAATAATGCGCCAGCCAAATCCCCTCCAGCGCGGCGGGATCAAAGGTCATCACAACCGCCGTGTCCCGCGTCACCCGCCGCAGCTCCGTGAGGCCCCGGCGGATATCGGGCCAGTGGTGGACGGTGATCATCGCCATGGAGGCATCGAAGGCTTGATCGTCAAACGGCAGCGAATCCGCCCGGCCGATCACCGCCGGAGCTTTCCCCCGGGCCAGCCGCTGCTCGCGCATGACGCGGGAAGGCTCCACGGCAACGACATACCGATCCGCCGGCTCGTATGAGCCCGCCCCGGCTCCTACGTTCAGGACGGTTTTGGCGTCCCCCAGGGCCCGGTGCACATACTCCGCAATCCGCGGGTCCGTCCGCCGGTACCCGGAGTACTCGTGACCATACTTGTCATAATCAAACGCCGGATTCAAAATATCCATGGCTGTTCAGCTCCTTTGTCCGGAAGGGGTGGCCTCTTCCTTTTGAAACCATTGTAGTTGAAAACAAACGATAAATATAATATATCTTTATTAACTATCTATAGATTTGGTATATGAATCGATAAAGAAAGGGTAGAAAGGGAGCGTCTTTATGAACCTGCACGCCTTGCGGCTATTTCACGCAATCGCATCCACGGGCAGCGTGACGCGCGCGTCGGAGCTGTTAAACATCAGCCAGCCGGCGATCTCCGCGCAGATCAAAAAATTAGAAAAAGAGCTGGCCCTCCCCCTGCTGAAAGCGCACGGAAGAGGGATCGCCCTCACGGACGGCGGCGCCAAGCTGTATGCGTTAAGCGCACGGCTGTTTGCCGTCGAGCAGCAAATCGAACGGTTTTTGCAGGATTATCGGGAGGGCGAGACCGGCCATATTCGGATGGCGGCCACGTATTTGCCCGCCCATTTTCTCATCCCGACCTGGATCGCCAAGTTCAAGCAGCGGTATGATCAGGTGGAAATGACGATCAATACGACGAATTCCAGCGATGCGCTGAAGCAGCTGCTGGGGGTGGAGGTGGATCTGGCGTTTTATGGCGGATTGGCCGAGGAATATCCGGAGACGATCCGTTCGGAGGAGTTGTTCCGGGACGAGCTGTGGTTCGTCGTCGCCCCGGATCACCGGTACGCGGGCCGGCAGGTCAGCCTGGCGGAAATGGTCAGGGAGCCTTTCGTCATGCGGGAGACGGGCAGTTCCACACGGGAGCGCTTTTTGGCCTTGTGCCGGACGTTTAACGCCCCCGCGCCGCGGATCGCCCTGCAGTTCAACGGGCTGAACGAAACCGTGCAAGCCGTGATCGCCGGGTACGGAGCCAGCTTTGTGTCGTCGCTGGTCGTCAGGGAGCAGGTGGAACGCGGCCGATTGTCCCGCGTGTTCGTGGAGGGACCTGAGCCGCAAAATATTTTTTCCGTCTGCATGCGCAAAAACGAGCCGTTGTCTCCGGCGGCGGAGGCTTTTATCCGGCTCGTTCGGGAAAATCCATACGGACGGAGGCTGGATTTAGGAACCTAAGGTCCGTTTGGCGAATTCCACGAAAGCTTGCGTTTCCTCCCAAGATTCGAACCCGGCCTGCGCCTGCTTATCGCTGCCGCCGCCCTTGCCGTTAAAAGCCGGCAGATGCTCTTTGAAAAAAGCGCCGCAGGAAACCGCCGCTTCCCCGTTATGAGCCATCACCGCTTTGTTGCCGGCCATGGTCGCAAGCAGCACGAGCGCGTCTGCCTCTAAGTCCGCCGTCAGCTTTGCCGCCAGGCTTTGCACATCCTTCAAAGGCTTGTCCGCAAAAACATGGGCCACGATCCCGCCCTCCCGCCGCGACAGCAGTTCCCGCGCCAAGTATTCGTCATTAATGGCCCTCACGTTGGCCAATTCCTGCTGCAGCTGCTTTTGCTCCTGCTCCCATTTTTCGATCCGCTCGGCGAGCCCTTCCCGGCTCGTTTTCAGTTTGCCGGTCAGCACCCCCAAAATCCGCTGGTTTTCGTTGAATTCGGCCAAGGCCCGATAACCGCATTTGAAGTAGACCCGGGTGTTGCCCTTCTGCTTTTCGGCCTTTAACAGCTTGATCATTCCGATTTCGCCCGTCGAGGAGACATGCGTTCCCCCGCAGCCGTTGTATTCCACGTCCTTCATCTCGACGACGCGGATGTTCTCCGTCAGCTTCGGACGCTTCACCAAAGGCAGCTTGGCCGCCTCCTCCCCGGTCACGAAATAGCTGACGATCTCGTGGTTCAGATAAATATGGCGGTTCGCGGCCAGCTCGATGGCGGCTAATTGTTCCGGCGTGAACTCGGGGCGCTCCACGTCGATCGTGCAGTAGTCGGCCCCCAGGTGGAAGCTGACCGTCATCGCCCCGTAAAGCTCGCGGCAGACGGCGGACAGCAGATGCTGGCCGCTGTGCTGCTGCATGTGGTCAAACCGGCGCTCCCAGTTCACCGTACAGTTCACGGCCGTATCGTCAGGCAAGCGCTCCACTTTATGCAGCACCTCGTCATTTTCGCTGATCACGTCAAGCACCGGGATCCCCTGGATCGTTCCTTCATCGTTCGGCTGCCCGCCCCCATGGGGGTAAAAGGCGCTTTCCTCGAGGACGACATAATCCCCGTCCGCGCGCTGCAGCGTCCGGCTGACGCGCGTTTGCCATTCGGTAAGATAAGCAGATTCGAAATACAGTCTTTTTGTCATCGTTCATTTCCCTTCCCGTGTCCAAGTACCCTTACCATACAATTTTTCCCGCCTGCGGTAAAGGAAAGATGCGCCTCCCCTCATTTCCCTTTTTCGTCCTTCATATACTGTTACGAGTGAAAACGGCTTTAAGGAGGAGCAAGGAATGGGACATGTTATCAGCGGGGTCGGCCGGGAAATCGGCCGGTTGACGGATGAACTGGTCCGGCGGCAGCAGCCGGACGGGACCTGGCGGTATTGCTTCGAAAACGGAACGGCCATGGACGCGAGCGTGATCGTGCTGCTCCGCTCGCTAAGCGCGGGCAGCGAAGAGCTGATCCGTTCGCTGCACGACCGCATCCTCGCCGCGCAGCAGCCCGAGGGCTGCTGGCGATGGTTTGAAGACGAGCGGGAAGGGAACTTGTCCGCGACGGTGGAAGCGTACTACGCCTTGCTGTTCTCCGGGTACAGCCGGCCGGAGGACGAGCCGATCCGCCGGGCCAGAAATTACATTCAAGCCGCCGGAGGGATCGAGATGGCGGGCGGCCTGCTCACGAAAGCGCTGCTCGCCGCCACGGGGCAGCGCAAATGGCCCGTGGCCCTGTCCTCCATTCCGCTGGAAATTCTGCTCCTGCCGCCGTCTTTTCCGGTCAGTTTTTTTGATTTTTCCGGATATTCGCGGGTTCATCTGGTTCCGCTGCTGATCATGGCCGACCGGGACTTCTCCCTGAAAACGCCGCATACTCCGGATTTAAGCGATCTGTATGGCGGCGGCCGCGGCTTGGACGAGGAGGAGCTTTCCCGGGAAAACCGCGATCTGCTCGCCCACATCCAAGCGGGGATCGGCCGGCTGATCGGCTCCCCGCAGCGTATCCGCCAGGCCGCCGTCAAAAAGGCCGAACAATACATGCTGGAGCGGATCGAGGCGGACGGCAGCCTGTATACGTATGCCAGCTGCACGGTGCTGATGGTGTTCGCCCTGCTTGCCCTCGGGTACGACCGCCGGGACCCGCTCATCACGCATGCCGTCGACGGCTTGGCGGCGATGCGCTGCAGCGCGGGCGGTACAGGCGGCGAAATCACGATCCAAAACTCCCCTTCCACCGTCTGGGATACCGCGCTGATCGCTTACGCCCTGCAGGAAGCCGGGCTAAGCGAGGATCACGCCGCGATCCGGAAGGCCGCCGCCTATCTTCGTTCCCGGCAGCACCGCAAAGCCGGGGACTGGCAAATTCACAATCCCGGCGTGGCCCCCGGGGGCTGGGGATTTTCCGACACCAACACGATCATTCCCGACGTCGATGATTCAACGGCCGCACTGCGGGCGATCCACAGCCTGGCCGGACGGGAACCCGCCTGCCTCGAAGCGTGGAACCGCGGGCTCAACTGGGTGCTCTCCATGCAGAACGACGACGGCGGCTGGCCGGCCTTCGAAAAAAACACGAACAAGGAAATGCTCACCTGGCTCGCCATCGACGGGGCCAAAGCGGCGGCCATCGATCCTTCGGAAGCGGATCTTACCGGAAGGACGCTGGAGTTTTTGGGGAATTTCGCAAGGCTGGACGCCCGCCATGAGTTCATCCGCCGCGGCGCCGACTGGCTGATCCGCCATCAGGAAGCGGACGGATCATGGTACGGCCGCTGGGGAATCTGCTATATCTACGGGACGTGGGCCGCGCTTACGGGGCTGAAGGCCGCCGGCCTGGCTTCGGATCACGAAGCCGTTGCCCAAGGCGTAAGCTGGCTGTTGAGCGTGCGCAATCCGGACGGCGGCTGGGGCGAATCCTGCCGCAGCGACCGTGAAGAACGCTATGTGCCGCTTCGCGCCAGCACGCCTTCGCAAACGGCTTGGGCGCTGGACGCCCTGATCGCCGCGCACGACCGGCCCACGACCGAGATCGACCAAGGAATCGCCAGGCTGATCGCGATGCTGCACGAGGACGGCTGGACCGCCTCTTATCCCACAGGCGCCGGCCTGCCCGGGTATTTTTACGTACACTACCACAGCTACCGTTATATCTGGCCGCTGCTGGCGCTGGGGCATTACCGGAAGAAGTATGGAGGAGATTAAGAGGGGCGGCGCGGCAATAAGCGCCTGTCCCTCGGAGCGCGGCGGCAAATTTGGGTTCATTGCTTAGGTTTAACGCCTTATCCACTTATCCGCGGCTAACGTATAATGTGCAGACAACTAACGTGAAGAAAGGATAAATCCGATGATCGAATTAGCTTTGGCTTTCCAGGATAAGGATGGGCAGTATACCGAGCATGCCGGTGTCGTGTTGGCGTCGGTTTTCCAAAATACGAGATCCTCAGTAAATGTGCATATTTTGCACGACGAGACTTTGAGCGAGGATAACCGGCAAAAACTCATTAATTTAGCCGCCAGCTACAATCAGACGATTCAGTTTTATCCCGTAGTGTTGCCTGAAAATATGCTCCAGGTGATGACGAGCGTGGGCTCGATTGAAGTGTGGACGCCGGCCTGCATGTATCGCTTGCTGCTGCCCGCCGTCATACCGGCGGACAGAGTTATTTACCTGGACTGCGATGTTTTGGTGAACATGGACCTTGAAGAACTGTGGCAGGTCGATTTAAGTAATTATTATCTGGGCGCGGTTTGGGATCAGAACATCATGAATGTCACGCATCTGATCAGCTCCAAGGGGCTGAATCCGGAACATTATTTTAACTCCGGAGTTATTTTATTCGCCTTGAACACGATCCGCGCTAATCCTAACTGGTACGAAGAAACGTTAAACTTCTTACGGAATTTCCCCGATACCACCATGCCCGACCAGGATGCGCTCAATGCGGTTTTCGGCGGAAATTACCTGCCTTTGGATGTGCGTTTCAACTTATTCAACATGGCCGCGGCCGATCACGACTTTACCAATAAAATCGTCCATTTCGCCGGGGATGAAAAATGCTGGGACCGCAAGTCTTCAGGTTGGGAACTTTACAAGCATTACCTCAGCATGACGCCATGGGCAGAACAAACGGCCGCGAAGCCCGTGTATCCGGGCTCTTCCAGCCCGAGAAGACAGGGGAGCCGCAGGAAATCGGGAAAGCGGAAAACAGCCGGGAGAAGGCTCCGAATCAGAAGAAGCAAATTTGTCCGGATTGCTTTAACCAATTTGACATCTGTCAAATCAGCCAAGAGCAACAGGGCGGCAGGAATCCGAAAAAGAAGACGAATTCGCCGGCGGATCTACCGTTGACGAGGTTCTTGCGGCAAACGTAAACCTGAGGTTCGTTCCGAATCATAGTCTACCGGCCCTGTGCATAGATATTCAGTAGAAGTACAACGCCTAAGCGAAATAAGAAAGGCAGGGAACAATCATGGCGGTCTCCAGTATGGACTTCACTTCGCCATCCGCGCAATTTACGTACGACGTCAACCGCAACACCTCCTTTAAAAAGGATAACCGTAATTTTATCAACGAGCTGTCCATCAAACAGCTGAATACGCTCGGCAATATGTCGATGCTGGACACTTATTTGGACAAAGGCAATGCCATCGAACCGCACCACCATCCAAACGCCTCGGAGCTCGCATACTGCATTTCGGGCGAGGTCGTCGTCTCGATCATCAATCCGTTTACGAAAGAGCTGCGGCATTATCCGACCCGGCCCGGCCAGGCGACCAGCATCCCGCAGGGCTGGTGGCATTATGACACGGCTACCGTGGATGGAACGCATTTTTTAGCCATATTCGACGCGCCGGTTCCGGAAATCATCCCCGCCTCCGATATGCTGCGGCTTACGCCGCCCGAGGCCTTGGCGCATATGTACTGCCTCGATCCGGCCAAAGTCCGCGAGGCGCTTGCCCCGCTGAACCAAACCGTAATCATCGGGCCGCCATCCGGCTGTCCGAAAGAACATCAGGGCGCCTATAACCAAACGCAGAATCACCAGCCCAATACCGCCCACACCAGCCATCCGCCCTACAACCAGGGCTACGGTCTTCGCCCGTACCAGCAAAGCGACGGCAATCCCCGGCGGCCCCAGGTCATCGGAAACGGCTGGGCTCATCTGTATCACGACGGTCCTTAAAAAATCGGCCAGGAGGACTCCGCTATTAACAGCAAGGGACGTCCCGTAAGTCGTCTGACGGCTTGGGGACGCCCCTTATTCGTTAAATTTAATGAGTTTCGATACTTTTCCGTTGGATGCGAGTACGAGATTTCCCGCCAAATGCAAAAGGGCATGCGATTCCCGTCGAATTTACTCGAAAAGGGTGGCTCAACTGCAAATGTGCAGTTCATTTTCGGCCATAAGACCCTTTTTTATCGAACAATCTCTAATGAGATGTACTTTTGCACTTGATCAGCCGTTTTGGGGCGTTTTGGTGAAAATCAACTGCACTTTTGCAGCTCGTCCTTCCGGAGTTGGCCCTGCTCCAACCCCTGCTCTACAATAAACAGGGCACGAGGCTTTATGTCCAGCGCTCGCGAGCACTTATTTCGCAGTGCAATTAGAACCGCATGTCCGGCAAAGTTAATTTAGCGACAATTCGCTCCGGCTTTTCTTTCTCCCCCAAGCGATGCTTACGGAGGCAGCCGCAAGGCCTAGTCCGACCAAAAGGCCCCCCAGCCAAGGATGATAGTACAGCGTTCCCGTCGACTCCAGCACAAGACCTCCCCCGCCGGCGCCAAGCGCCAGCCCCAAGTGGGTGATCGAGGTGTTGATGCTTAACACCAGATTGGAGGACTGCGGCGCCCGCGCGATAAAATAGCTTTGAATCGCCGTTCCTGTGGCAAACATGGCTAGCGCCATCAAGGAAAGGAAGGCGATCCCCGGTATCGTCCGGCCCGCCCATAAAGGCAAAGTTGAAATGGTGGCCGCGTGCATCACCAGACCGGCGAGCAGCACGCGGTAGACTCCCCATCGGTCGATGCAGTAACCACCCAGGCGCGATCCGGCAGCCCCGACAATGCCTAACCAGAGCATGACGAAGCTGCTGTAGGAAGCAGGCAAGGCCAGAATATTTTGCATAAAAGGAATGACGTACGTAAACAGCAGATTATTGCCCGACTCCCTAAACAACGTAATCAGCAGCCCGCTGACGATGACCGCGCTGCCGAGAACTTTAAACTGCCGGAAAAAAGGAACCGCCGCATCCCCTTCCATCGGTGGAACCAGCTTGTTAATCAGGTACGCCACCCCTATGCTAAGCAAGGCCAGGATCAGGAAAATCGCCCGCCAGTTCAGCCATTCGGCAATGGCCATGCCGAGCGGAATTCCCAAAATCATCGCGCTGCTGAAGCCGAGGACGACGGTGCCGATTGCGCTGCCGATTTTGTCCGGGGGGACGATTTTGGCGGCCGCGCCAAACACGACGACAAGAAAGACTCCTGAACTCACGCCCAAAATAACTCGGGAAAGCATTAAAACGGCGATATTCGGGCTCATCCATGCCGCCAGGCAGCCGGCGATAAACACCGCCAGCGAGACCAGCAGCATTTGTTTGCGGCTGAGCCGCGAGGTTAGCGATATGATCACCGGGGTGCCGATGGCGAACGACAGAGAGTAAACCGTAACCAATTGTCCGGCTAACGCCAGCGAAATGCCCAAATCTCCGGATATCGTACCGATGATCCCCGAAACGATCAGCTCCGAAGTCGCCGTAAGAAATACGCCGATGGTCAACACGTAAATCACAAGCTTTCGTTTATTCATATTAAATTTTCCTCCTCACATCTTCTTGATTGCATTATAATGAGGTTACATACGATATGTAAGAAGGCAAATACTTTGGATATTATCCAATTATTTTGACTAACTATATTTAAGTAAGTAAAAGGAGGAGGAAACATGGAACAGCAACAAAAAGAAACCGAGGACCTTTCCGACATCTGCTCCGTACTGCAAATCCTCGGGGCCAAATGGTCTTTTCTGATCATCGCCGAGCTGTCCAAAGGCCCGCGGCGCTTTCAGCAGCTCCACCGCGATTTGAAGATCGTCCGTACGCAATCGTTGACCGATGCGCTGCGGCATTTGGAGAAAAGCGGCATCGTGCGCCGCGAGGTTTTTCCCACCGTCCCGGTTACGGTCGAATATTCACTGACCCCAAAAGGCCTGGATTTTCAAAGCTCGCTTAAGGAAATGGAGAAATGGGCAGTCAGGTGGAAAGAGGCCGAAGCGAAGGAAAGCGCGGAGAAAGAACACGCGGCGGCTGAAGGATAACGCAAACATCCCCCGGCGCCGAGTTTGACGCCGGGGGATAAATGATGAGCCTTATTTCACCATCGCCAGCGCAAGGCCGTCATAAGCCGGCAGCAGCGTGCTGATCAGCCGCCCGTCCCGGGCGATCATCTCGTTGAACTTGCGCATCGCCTGCACCGACGGCCCGTTTTTCTCCTCATTAAGGGTACGCCCCCGCAGCAAAATGTTGTCCCCGGCAATGAGCGCGCCCGGATTGGCCAGTTTTATCGCATATTCGAGGTATGCCGGATAGTTTTCTTTGTCCGCATCGATAAAAAAGAAATCGAACCGCTCCTCCCGGGCCTCCAGCGTCGCCAGACTGTCCAGCGCGGGGCCGATCATGTACTCGGCCAGGCTGCCGAATCCGGCGGCAGCCAAATTCCGCCGCGCCAATCCGGCGTTCTCCTCCTTCAGCTCCAGCGACACGAGCCGCCCGTCCGCCGGCAGCCCCCGGGCCAGGCAGATCCCGCTGTAGCCGCCAAGGGCGCCGATCTCCAGCACCGCTTTAGCTCCTGCCAGTTTAACCAGCAAGGTCAAAAGCCGCCCATACCCCGGCGCGATCGACACGTCCCGCAAGCCGCTGTCCAAAATGGACCGCGTCACCCGCTCCAGCACTTCATCTTTGGCGTATAATTCGTCTCCGTATTGTTCCGGCGTCAGCATCGCAATCTACATCCTTTCTTTTGGTTTCCTTATGTATACGGCACAGATCGCCGCGCAAACATTTTTTGCATCGCGATCCAAAGAACCGTTTGTAACTTGGCAAGCATTGGCCTATACTGAATTGTATGGTTTTTGCGCAGTTCTCACAAGTATAATGCCGAAGCTGGAGTGATCTACAGGAATGTCTGGACCTTTGCAACTGATCGCGACCGCCCCGATGGGGCTGGAAGCCGTGGTGGCGCGCGAATTGAAAGAATTGGGATACGAAGATACGGCGGTCGAAAACGGCCGCGTCCATTTCACCGGCGACCTGATCGATATTTGCCGCTGCAATTTGTGGCTGCGGACGTCCGATCGGATTTTGATCAAGATGGGCGAATTTAGCGCCCTAACCTTCGACGAGCTGTTTGAAGGCACCAAAGCGCTGCCTTGGCAGGAGTGGATTCCCGCCAACGGGGAATTCCCGGTGGAAGGCCGGTCGCACAAGTCGCAGCTCAGCAGCGTCCCCGCCTGCCAGGGAATCGTCAAAAAAGCGGTCGTCGAAAAGCTTAAGCAGTCGCACTCTACCGAATGGTTTCAGGAGACCGGCCCGCGTTATGTCATCGAAGTCAATCTATTGAACGACAAGGCGCTGCTCACGCTCGATACGACCGGGCCGGCTCTGCACAAGCGGGGCTACCGCAAGCATGCGACGGAGGCGCCGCTAAAGGAAACGATGGCCGCCGCGCTGATTTTGCTCAGCCGCTGGAACCAAAATCCGGTGCGGCCGTTCTACGATCCTTGCTGCGGCTCGGGCACGCTGCCGATCGAAGCGGCGATGATCGGTTGGAACCTGGCGCCTGGGCTGCGCCGCACGTTTAATGCCGAAAGCTGGCCGGCCGTGCCGGAGCGCTTATGGCAGGAGGCCCGGGAAGAGGCGTTTGACGCGGTGCGGGACGATACCCCGCTGAACATCGCCGGCAGCGACATCGACCCGGCGGCGGTCGAAATCGCCAAGGCCGCCGCCAAAAGCGCCGGTTTGGCAAAAGAGATCAAGTTCGAATGCCTCCCCGCCGTCAAAATCCAACCGCAGGGCGATTACGGCTGCATGATTACGAACCCGCCTTACGGCGAGCGGATCGGTGAGGAAAAGGAAGTGCGGAAGCTGATCGCCCAGCTCGGCCGGATCATGGCCGGACTGCCTACCTGGTCCTTTTTCGCCCTGACGCCGACCAAACAGTTCGAGCATGATTTTCAGCGCAAGGCGGACAAACGCCGCAAGCTGTACAACGGCCGTATCGAATGCCAATATTTGCAGTTCCTCGGGCCCCTTCCTCCACGCCACTAACCGCGGAGGAAGGGTCTCCCTTTTAAATAGGTAGTGGTGCTGAAAAGCTGACTTTTTGAACGATTAAGTTAAGGAAAGGAGTTTTTTTAGAACATGCTGCGTTTTGCCGGGGATCGCGGGTTTGCCAAGCGGATAAATTGGCTGCTGCGGTACCGCCCGTTTGGATATATTTTGTTCGTGCTTGCGATTCTTTTAAAGCTTAAGATTCTGCACAGTCAGCTGCACGCCCTCTATATCGACATGAACCTGCTCGACGACCTGATTGCCATCGGTTCGGTGATGCTTGTCTCGTTCTGGACCTTGTGGCTGCCGCCGCGGGGTAGATCGCTCGCTCTGGCCGTGCTGAACGTGCTGCTCACCGCGCTGATTTTTTCCGATCTCGTATATTACCGCTATTTCAGGGATTTCATTACGGTGCCCGTGCTGCTGCAGGCCGGTCAGGTCGGGGAGCTTGGCGGCAGCATCCGGTCGCTGATTTATCCGTACGACCTATGGCTGATCGCGGATTGGGGAGCTTGGCTGGCGCTTAAGCTGGGGATGACGGCGCTGAAGAAAGGATTCGAACGCGGCGGCGGACTAGGACAAGGTGAACCGATGTTCCACCAGGCAGACCGGCGGGCGGATGGCGGTGCAGGCTTCTTGCCGGAAGCCGCCCGGCGCCAAGAAGGACGGCGCCGCCTGCTGGGGCGCTTTTCCGCCGGCGTCATCGCCTTTGCGCTCGGCTTTGTCCTCACCCTGGGACCGATCCGCCATTACGCCAAAACATGGGCGGGGAGCCTGTTCGAAAACAACTGGTGGAACGTCTCGCTATACAATGTGACCGGCCTGTTGGGATTTCATTTTTACGACGCATCGAAATACGTTAAAGAGCGGCTCGCCGGAACCAGCGCGGTGTCCGCGCAGGAACGGGCGGAAATCCAGCGCTGGTTTGACGAAGCGCAAAGCCGCCGCGCGGTGCGGAACGAAACGTTCGGCGGCTTTGCGGGCAGCAACGTGCTCGTGATTCAAGCCGAAGCGTTTATGAATTTTGTGATCGGCAAACAAATCGGCGGTCAGGAAATTACGCCCAATATCAACCGGTTGATGGAAGACAGCCTTTATTATCCGAACTATTATCACCAGACCGGACAAGGGCGCACCTCGGATGCGGACTTTTCATCGCACAGCTCGCTGCATCCGCTGCCGGTCGGCTCGGTGGCCATGCGTTATCCGAACCATATGTATGATGTCCTGCCGCGGATATTGAAGGAGCGAGGGGGATATACGGCAGAGGCTTTTCACGCTTACGAAGGCAGCTTTTGGAACCGCAACAATATGTATCAGGCAATAGGCTACGAACGCTTTTTCAGCAAAAAAGACTTCACGATGGACGAACCGCTCGGCTGGTCCCTGGGCGACAAATCGTTTTTCCGCCAGTCGCTGGCCCTGATGACGCAGGAAAAGCAGCCGTTTTATAACTTTATGATCACCCTGTCCAGCCATCATCCGTATACGCTGCCGGCCGACAAGAAAGAACTGGACACCGGGGAGTTCGAGGGCACGATGTTTGGCGATTACCTGCAGTCCGTCCATTACGTGGACGCCGCCTTGGGCGAGCTGGTCGAGGGGCTTAAGCAAGCAGGGTTATGGGACAACACAATCCTGTATTTCTATGGGGACCACGACAATTCGCTTACGGATAAAGCGGATTACGAGCGGTTTCTCGGCAGGTCTCTGACCGATCTGGACATGCATCAAATCATGAACCAGGTGCCGCTGCTGATCCATTTGCCGGACGGCAAATTCACCGGCACCGATAAGCGGCCTGCCGGACAGCTGGATATGGCCCCGTCGCTGCTTCATCTGCTGGGCATTTCTTCGGCGCCATATTACATGATGGGCAACAACTTGTTCGCCGGCGCCGAAACGGACCGATTCGTCGTACTGCGCTCGGGGGCGTTTACGGACGGCAAGCTGTATTACATTCCATCGGCCGACAACCGCTTCGAAAACGGGCAGTGCTACGACTTGGAAACCCGGGATGCGGCGGAGATCGGGCGCTGCCGCGCCCCCTACGAGCAAGCTCAGACACGGCTGCGCATCTCCGACGCGATCATCACCGGCAACCTGATCGCTGATTTTAGAAAGGAAAACTAGGATGACGACGGATTGTTAAGCCTCCCTTTCTGCTGTGCGATATCATATGCAGTGTATAGCGGATGACGGTACCTGCCTTTGGTCATCGACTTCGTTTTCCGGATTTGGATGGCTTGGCGCGGACAGTGATTGATGCAGGCGAAGCAAAAATAACATTTCTTCTCTTCATTCCAATGCGGCCTGCCGTTCTTCTGCTCAATTTTTGCGGATAAGCAAACTTTCGAACACAGGCCGCACCCGATACAACGGTCGTCGGCATAAAAATTTTTGTCCGTGTGCAAATAGTTCGTTTTGCGCAAGACGGCCGACAAAGCCGGAAAAAGCAGCTTTTTTCTCCAAAACGACTTCTCCGAGTCCGGCGCGTGAACCTCATCCCTGTTCCTGATGGCCGTTTTTATCGGTTCCAGCTTGACCAGCGCTTCCGCGCACAACCTTTCTATGAGCGCCTGATCAGGCGTATCCGCGATATGGCAAAAATTGTTGGGCATATCGATAAACCAGTGCGCGTTCAGCACCTTTCCTTTTTTTCGAAGCAGACGGTCCATATCCCGAAATACATTGCAGGGAGAGCCTCCCCGGGTTGCTATAGCAAAAAGGTAGGAGGCCTCGTCCAGGTTTATTTTCTCCAAAAAATGCTTAACCGGTGCCGGCATCGTAAACGCGTGAACCGGAAAAACGAAACCTACGGCATCAGCCTTAATATGATAGTCCGTTAATTGGATGACCGGTACAACGGTGGCTTCGGGAAACGATTTATGCAACTCCTGGGTGATATAAAGGGAGTTGCCCGTTCCCGAAAAATAAAAAATCCGCATGCTCATCAAATCGCCGTATAGCCCCCATCCACCATCAGGCTGGTTCCCGTGATGAACGAGGCATCGTCACTGGCCAGAAACAGAACCGCTTTGGCCACCTCCTCAGCCGTGCCCAACCGGCCTGCGGGGTGCAAACCTATGAGATAATTTTTGACCTCCTTGCCAAAGCGGTTGATCATCGGCGTATCGACGTACCCCGGACACACGGCGTTAACGCGGATATTTCTGGCCGCATAAGCTATTGCCGCGGATTGGGTCAGCATTTTCACGCCGCCTTTAGCCGCCGCGTAAGCGGTGACTCTCGCTTTCCCTACATGGCTATGGACGGAGCCGCAGTTGACGATCGCGCCGCCATTCCCCTGGCTGAGCATCTGCTTGATGGCATATTTGTTGCAAAGAAACACACCGGTCAGGTTGATATCTATGGCAAGCTGCCAATCCTCAAGGCTTAACTCATCCGCCAAGCCATCGGCTCCGACTCCGGCGTTGGCGAACAAAATATCCAGCTTGCCGTAGCGTTCCACGGTTTTCTCCACCATCCGCACGACCTCGCCTTCTTGGGTCACGTCCGTTTTTATAAAACTTGCCACGAGTCCGCTTCTTGTTAATTCATCCGCCAGTACCTGCCCTTCCTCGGATAAATCGGCGATTGCCACCTTAGCTCCTTCCTCCGCGAACAAGCGGGCAGTCGCGGCTCCGATCCCGCCGGCTCCTCCGGTGACAATAACGGCCTTTTGCTGAAATCTCATAAAATCAATCCTCCATTTTAATCTAACTAGTTATTTATATTTAAGGCAAAAAGATCGCCAAGCCCTCTAAACTACAGGACACTTGGCTCCATTACACCGTAAATAACGAATTTTGCGATCTGTTCTCTAAACTGTTCCTGCGTCATCGGCGGCATACGATCATCCGGAAAAATCTCGCTGTATCTTCGGAACGATTGCAGGAACGGAATTACCGTATTCATCAGAATCATCGGCACCATCACCGGTTCCATATCCCGCCGGATCATTCCATTCTCCTTGGCCGCCAAAGCCAATTCATACAACCGGGAAAAATCGTCCGGATTGTAGGCGATTTTCTTCCATGTCTTCCAATCCTCAGCCGCTTCCCAGGCGAATATTTTCAAATAACGGGGGTTTTCCATCAATAGCTGATAGGAAAAATCCACCACTTGTTCAAGCAGCTGCCGGAACTTGTTCGGGTCGGAAGCGGTTGTCTCATCCTTAAGCAGGTCCCCGGCCTGCTCCTCCAGCATCTTATTGCCGAACAGGTCGGCCCGCTTGACCACTTCGGTATAAAGTCCCAGCTTATCTTTAAAATACTGATAAATAAGACTTTTATTATAGCCTGCCGCATCGGCGATCGCATCGATTCGCGTTGCGGAGTAGCCATGTTCCGCAAACAGTCCTTCCGCCGCGTCAAGAATGATCGCTTTAGTGCGGGCGGCATCGTAAGTCCTCTTCTTTTTGTCGGTCATCATCATCTTCTCCACTAAAATAAACTAACCGTTTAGATTTTAATGTGAAATCAGGAACGTGTCAAGCAATAACCGCTGCGGGCTCTTAACACGCTTCCGGCGGACATGGTATAGTTAGTAGCACGGAAATCATAGAGCCGATTGTGGAAGGAGATGCCAGTGACTATGTACAACAAACTAACAGCCTATTGCTTATCGAAAAAAGGAGCCGTCCAGGAATATCCCTTTGGTCCGGACCCGATGGTCATGAAGGTGGGGGGGAAAATATTCGCCCTGATTTCCGCCTCGGAAAACGAGTCCGCCGTACGGATTTCCTTAAAATGCGATCCGGTGATCGCCGCCAATCTAAGGGAGCAGCATGCTTGCGTACAGCCTGGTTATCATTTGAACAAGCAGCACTGGAACACGGTGACCGCCGATGGCAGCTTGCCGATGGACGATCTGCAAGCGATGATCGATCATTCCTATGATCTGGTGCTAAACGGATTAACGAAGGCGGCTCGCGAGGCGGTCCTGATGAGAATAGAAGGGGACCGCGCCGGCGATATTTGAACCTGCGGAACAAATGAAAGAGGCCGGGCGGCTGCCCGGCTAACGTTGTAACTGCTCCCGCAAAAAAGCGTAGACCTTCAAACGGTGCTCGTCGGGACCTTCCTCATGGCCCATAAACGGATAGAGAAGCAGTTCCTTCCCCGGCGCGGGATTGCGGTTGTATGCCGCGGCGATCGTCTCCGGCCAGCAGATCATGTCCTTGAAGCCCGCCGAATACAGCACGGGGATATTGATTTTTTCGGCCAGGTTCAGATTATCGAAATAGCTTAGCGTTGTCAGCACCCGCTCCAGTTCTCCCGGATTTCTGGCCAGAAACTCGGCGATTTCCGCTACCGAACCGGTCGAATTCATCAAGGCGAACTCCAGATGGCACAGATTGGGGACATTGGCCACGGCCGCGCGCGGAACGTCGCTTAACGCCGCCATCTGCAGGGCCAGGCCGCCCCCTTGGCTCGATCCGTACACCCCGATCCGCTGCGGATCGATCTCCGGCTGCGCTTTGACCCACTGCAGCGCCTTCCAAGCGTCGATCGTCATCGCTTTGGCGTAAAATTGCTCCGGCTCCAGGATGCCCTGGGTCATCCACCCTTTCACGATGCCTTGGCCGGAGGTCAGCCGGTTCCCCGTCTCCCCGGTTTGCCCCCGCGTATCGACGGCAAAAACGGCGTATCCCATCAGCAGCCAGGCGGCGTAATTTTCCGGAAGCCCCCGATGGCACTGGTAGCCTTGATAGATCACGAGGCACGGATGCTTTTTCCCTTCCCCGCTCCCGTTCGGCACCAAAAACCAGCCGTGCAGCGGCGTATCGTCGAACCCTTCAAACGTCACATGATCGGCCGTTATCCCCTGCATCATCGTTTCCGTACGCTCCCGGCGGCCGTTCAATGGTTTGGACGCAAACCGTTCCAGCGTCCGGCTCCAGAACTCCTCAAAATCCGCTCTCGCCGTACGTTTGGCCTGGTATCCCGCCACTTCCGCAATGCGTTCCTGAATCGCTCCCATGTCATTCTCCTTGTTTTTTCATATATTACTGAAAACACGCTTGAGTCCATTCTATCCTTCCGTCCGGAATACATCAAACCGCTTATTCTAGGATAAGTTAGCCGGGTCACCCAGCAGCAAGTCAGAAGCTAGGAGAAATAGCGGTAATTTTGGGCGTTATTTCGGTGATGGGACTACTCTATTATAATATAACGACATTTTATGGCGTTATTTCTCAGTGCAAGTGGTGTAACCACCATTTACAACCCTTCGCTGGGAAAATAAGGACAAAAAAGTCCGCTATCGCGGCAAAATTCGTTGGAGCGCCATGAATAGCGGACTTTTTTACCGTTAAAATTGGGCTCAATCTCAAAATCGGCGCTTGTTTATACATAGATTTGCGATGCATACTAATTCTATGTATAATGGTTGGTATGAATTGGGAAGGGGGCGCCAAAGTTGAAAGTAAATAAAGAACTGCTTAAAGGAAGCACAGGCATGCTGATCCTGACGCTGCTGGACAAGCAGGACTTATATGGCTACCAGTTGATCAAAGAGCTGGAGCGTATGTCGGAAGGCACATTTGCCTTGAAGGAGGGCACGCTTTACCCGATTCTCCACAGCATGGAGACGGAGCGCTGGCTGGAGTCCTATTGGGAAGAAGCCGAGGGGCGTAAACGCAAGTATTACCGGATCACGGATAGCGGCAGACGGCAGCTTCAGGAAAAGAAACGGGAATGGCAGCTGTTCCGTGGTGCCGTGGACCGGGTGCTAGGGGAGGGACCGGCATGAGAAATTTGCATCCGCTTTTGCAAGAGTACACGAAACAGGTAAGCAGGCAAGTAAAGGCGCGAGAGCTGCGCCAAGAAATAAGCGAGGAGATAGCCGGCCATTTGGACGAGCTGTCGGAATCCCTGCGCGCCCAAGGCTTGGACGACGAGACGGCCGCCCGGCAGGCCATCGCCCAGATGGGAGATACGGATGCGGTCGCGCGGGGGTTAAACCGTGTGCACAAACCGCACGTTCCATGGGCCATGCTGTCCGTCTTGACGCTGCTGCTGGGGATTGCGCTGCTGGCTATGTATGCCGTGCAGCTTAGTTATGCTGCCGGTAGCGGAAGGATGTCGAACTATGATCTGCTTGTCAGACAGGCTTTTTATATGGCGGTAGGATTGACGGTTTTGTTCGTGTTAAGCCGGATTCATTATCGAGGTCTCCGCAGTTATTCGTGGGCGATTTACGGAACAGCGATCGTGATTTTGCTGGGGGCCCATTTACTGGGCCAACAGGTTAACGGTGCAAGTTTTTGGGTTATCGGGGCGCTTGGGCTGAGTTTGAATTTCAATGTTTTCTGCCCCTATCTTTTTACCATCGCGGCGGCAGGCGTTTTTTCCCGGGGATATGAAAACGGCCGGACCGCTTTACGGCAGATCGTTGTTTTCGGCATCATCCCGCTGCTGCTGTTTGCATCGATCCCGTCCATCGCGAACCTGATGCTTTACGCCGTTACCTTCGCCTTGATGTTGTTTTTTTCCGGGTATGGACGGCGCTGGGTGATGGCGTACCTTTCCCTGGTCACGGCGATTTTTCTTTTGCCGGCGCTGCTTAGCGGGTATGGCCAGAATCGGCTAATCGGCTTTTTATGGCGCTATCGGGACCCCGATGGTTACGGATACACTTATACGAAAATCGATGAGGCTATTCGTTCGGCCGGATGGCGGGGACATGGCTTCGGTTTGCAAATGGACTGGTTGCCCTCCATTCATTCGGATACCATATTTACATATCTTGTTTACAGTTTAGGTTGGTTGTTCGGGGCCCTCGTTTTGCTCAGCGTCCTGTTTTTCATTTTCCATTTGATGAAGGCAGGTTTGGCCATAAAAGAATCCTACGGAAAAATGCTCATTACCGGTCTCGGAGCCTTATTCGCCGTTCAATTCGTCTGGAGCATCGGGATGTCGCTCGGGATTTTGCCGATCTCCGACGTATTATTTCCTCTGTTAAGCTACGGAGGAAGCGGGCTGCTCGCGCAATTGGCGGCCATCGGACTCATCTACAGCGTATACCGGCGGAAGGATATGATTCGCGTAAGGTGACAGGAAACGCTCGCGCTTGAGGCCCGCGCCAGCTCCCAGCGCTTGGTGTTGCGCTCGGTGCTACAATTTGAGGTCATTTAACGATATGAGGACAATGCGACAATTGGAGAATGTTACGTCATTTCATGAAATGCAAAAGTGCAGGCGATTTGAGGCCAATACTCCCCGATAAGACCTGCCAAATGCAAAAGTGCATCTCTTTAGGGGCTGTTCGATAAAAAAGAGTGTTTTGGCTAAAAATGAACTGCATTTTTGCAGTTGAACCACCCGTTTCGAGGAATTTCGACGATAATCGCATGCCCTTTTGCACTTGGCGTAGTTAGCGCACTTGGCGCACCTAGCGCACTTAGCGCACCTAGCGTACCTGGCGCACTTGGCGCACTTGGCACACTTGGCACACTTAGCGCACTTAGCGCACTTGGCGCACTTGGCGCACCTGGCGTAGTTGGTGTAATTATCGCAGTTGCCCCAGTTAGCTCAGTTGGCCCAACCCTTAAAAAAACCGCCGGGCATAAGCCCCGGCGGCAATCTATTGGCCGCGTCTTCCGGCCCAATTTCCGGGCAGCCCTAACCGGCTGCCTGCTATAGTTTCGGTTTTTTCACAAACGGTGCGGCTTTGGCCAGCACTTCCTCTTCCGTCGGCGCGCTGATGTACCGGCCGTTGATATAAACGAACGCTCTTTTGCCGCAGGGGCCGCAATACGATTTGCAGCCGACTTTGATCTCGGCGTCGGGCGCCAGCTTTTGCAGTTTCGGTACAAACGTCTTCATGCGGATATGATTGCATTTATCGCAAATCCGAATATCGTTAGCCATGCTTGGTCCCTTCTTTATCGTTGCTTTGCCTTAGTTCTTAATGATCTCCGTGATTGCCTTTGGACGGGTTGGTGATGACGAAGCCTTCCTCCGGAAAATACAAGTAATCGATCTTCACGCCGTCAAGCAGCGGATCGGTACCTTCCACGAGCACGTCGATCTCCTTGTCCGTTTTTACGATTTGTCCCTTCTCGTCCGGTTTCACCAGATCCAGGCCATAGTGGGCGTGATCGCCATGCGAGTGAGTGATGAATACTTTAAGCACCAGGCCCTGGTTCTCTTCCTTTTCCAATTCTTTTTTTATCACTTTCGCCGCGTTGCGGGTAATTTTCACGTTCATACGATCGCTCCTATATCAAGTTAATGGGTAGACATCTAACATTCCTATTGTAAAGAAACCCGGCAAAACAAGCAAGGCTGTCTACTAAAAATTGCCCGCTAAAAACTGTCCGCTAAAACTGTCTGCTACAAACTGTCTGCTACAAACTGTCTGCTACAAACTGTCTGCTAAAAATCCGCCTTGCACCATCAGTTCATCAAATCTGATCTAACAAGATACATTTCCAAACACGAAACTATTCTAACGGTTGCCACAGCCACTATTTGCTCCAAAAACGCCGATTTCAAACTCTAACGGTTGCCACAGCGCTTATTTCATTGAAACCCGGCTAGTTTTGCTTAGATTCAGGCAAATAACGGCGCTGGCAACCGTTAAAATTTAGAAAAGGTCTTTTTTCGTAAAATAGCCGCTGCTGCAACCGTTAGATCTCCGGCGGACCCGACTTCGATTCGAAAACCTGAGTTTTACGGGAAATATGGAAGGCAGCAAGGCTGCAAAATCGTCTTGAGCAAAAGTTAAAGAAACGCTAAAGGGATATTGCACCGATAATCTGCCAGAACAACCGCCGAGAAGACTTAACCGAAAAAAGCCCCCGGCGTACGCTGGGTACGCTGGGCAAGGCCCATAGCTAAACTCCCGGATATTTCCGTTCGGCCCGGGTGACGAACCAATTCATCAACAGCATCGTCACGGCCATGTCGTCGATCGGGATAAACGGCAGCACGTCCGGCAGAAACCAATACAACAGCGCCGGCGCGACCAGCAGCAGTTTGTCGGTGAACGGCACGTTCCCGGAGGTCAGGAGCGGCAGAGTACGGCGAAAAATATGGGACCAATGCCGAAGCGATAACATTTTCGTCCATCTCATATGACTTCCCCCTCCTCTTTGAATCCTTATTTCCTACTATATAGTTTATCCCAAATCGCTGATTTCAGCATCCGGAACCCTCGCGGCGCAAAATTTATAGCTCGATGACTTCAATGACCGGCGGATGCCGTAACGTATTGCTGATCGTGCAAACCCGTTCCACATTGGCGATCAATTTGTTCTTGTAGTCCACTTCCAGGATATGCGGCAGCTTCAATTCAACGTGAAAATGAGTAAACCGACTTTTGACGCCCGGCTCCTTCAAAGCCGAAACCTCCACCTCCACTTGGGACGGATCCACTGTTATTTCATCACGTTCCAGCAAATTCCGCAACGTGATTGAAATGCACAGCCCCAGCGAAGCCTCAAGCAATTCCTTGGGATTCAGGCCGGTTTGATCCGGACCGGGTGCGCCGATCAGTTGAAATCCCGCCCCGTTGCATATTTCATTTCGCCCGTTGGCGAATTTGATTGTCGTCATGGATTACACGCTCCTTTCCATTTTCGCTTGACTCAAATTTCAATTGGCGCCGCTCTCGGCCAGGTGACAGGCCACCATGTGAGCGGCCCCGTTCTCCCGCAAAGCGGGGGACGCCGCGCGGCAAATTTCCGCCGCCAACGGGCAGCGGGTATGGAAGGTGCAGCCGGCAGGCGGCGTCAGCGGAGACGGGACCTCCCCTTTGAGCACGATCCGCTCCTTCATCCGGCCGCGGGCCAGATCGGGAACCGCCGAAAACAGCGCCTTCGTATAGGGATGCTGGGGGTTTTCGAACAGCTCTTCGGTCCCCGCTTCCTCCACGATCCTCCCCAAGTACATGATGCCGATCCGGTCGGAAATGTAGCGGACCACGCTGATGTCGTGCGTGATAAACAGCATGGTCAGCTTCCGCTCCCGCTGCAGCTGTTTGAGCATATTCAAGATTTGCGATTGAATGGACACGTCCAGCGCGGATACCGGCTCGTCGCAGATCAGGATTTTCGGATCGAGGATCAACGCCCGCGCGAGCCCCAACCGCTGCCGCTGCCCGCCCGACAGCTCATGCGGATAACGGAAATAATGCTCGGGCTGCAGCCCGACCGCCTGCAAAATCTCGAACGCCTGCGCCCTCCGCTCCTCCTTGCTTCCCAGCTTGTGGATCAGCAGCGGCTCTTCCAAAATAGCGCCGATCCGCTTTCGCGGATTCAGCGACGAATAGGGGTCCTGGAAAACGATCTGAATATCCTTCCGCAATTTGCGCAGTTCCTTTTTGGACAGTTTGGTTAAATCCCGGTTCCCGTACTTCGCCTGTCCGGAGCTGGCCGGAGTAAGCCCCGCCAGGACTCGTCCGGTCGTGCTTTTGCCCGAACCGGATTCGCCGACAAGGCCGTAGGTTTCCCCTCCGTATAAGGAGAGGGACACCCCGTTTACCGCATGGACTTGGCGTTTAGCTTTGGCCCCGCCAAGAAACGAGCCCGATGCGGGGAACCTTTTTTCCAGCGCTGCCGCCTGCAGCAGCGGCTCCGTCAAAGAAGCGTGTTGAGTCATTCGGCGATCCCCTCTCCTGAACGTGAACGGCTGATTTTGGCGTAATGCCAGCATTTGACGCGGCGCCCTACGCCAGCCTTCTCCACCGGCGGCTCACTTTGCCGGCATTGCTCGTCGGCAAACGGACATCTGGCGGCAAAGCGGCACCCCTGGGGAACCTGGCTTAGCGGCGGAACCGTTCCGGGAATCACATGCAGCGGCTCGTCGCGGTTCCCCGATATTTTCGGCAGGGAGCGGATCAGGCCTTGCGTGTAAGGATGAAGCGGGGCGGAAAACAGGCGGTCCGCCGGCGCCTCCTCCACGATCTGGCCCAAATACATCACCTTGACGCTGTCGCATATTTCGGAGACGACGCCCAAATCATGGGTGATGAACAGCACGCCCATGTTCAGCCGCTTGTTCAAGCCGGCGATCAGTTCAAGAATTTGGGCTTGGATCGTGACATCCAGCGCGGTGGTAGGCTCATCCGCAATAAGGAGCTTCGGCTCGCAGGACAAGGCCATGGCGATCACCGCCCGCTGCTGCATCCCGCCGGACAGCTCATGCGGGTAGCTGCGCGCGCGCTCCTCCGGCGAAGGAATGCCGGTCAGCCGCAGCATCTCCACCGCCCGCTTCATCGCAGCCTTCCGCGGTAGCTTCTGATGCATGGCGATGCCTTCCGCGATCTGATCTCCGATCGTGTACAACGGATTTAAAGAAGTCAGCGGATCTTGAAAAATCATGGAGATCTCGTTCCCGCGGATCTTCCTCATGCGGGAAAGCGGAAGGTCCAGCAGATTTTGGTTCTCGAACAACACCTTCCCCTCATATTCGATTTCGTCCGTGTGCTCAAGCAGCCGGAGCAGCGATTGGGACATCACGCTTTTTCCGCAGCCCGATTCTCCGACAATGCCGACGATTTCCCCGCGCTGCACGGAAAAGCTGACCCCGTCCACGGCGGTCACCCTTCCCCGTTCCGTATAAAAATGCGTTTTTAGATTTTCCACTGCCAACAAAGGCTCTTCACTCACGATGCAACCTCCCTTTTAGCCCAGGAAATCCCGAGTATTCAGGCCCCCCGCCCGAACAGGCGTCTCATTTTCCGTTGTCTCTGCTTGCCGCGCGGGTCGAGCAGATCGCGCAGTCCGTCCCCGAGCAGATTTAAGCTCAGCACGGAGAAAATGACGGCGGCGCCCGGAAAAACGACCATCCACCAGGCCTTGCCGATCACCAGCTTGCCCGCCTGCAAAATATTGCCCCAGCTCGCCGCCGGCGCCGGTATTCCCGCCCCCAAAAAGCTCAAAGCGGCTTCGGATATAATCGCCTCGGCAAACACGAAAGTAGCCTGGACGAGCAGCGGAGACAAAGCATTTGGAGCGATGTGCAGCCAGATGATCCGGTTCGCGCCGGCTCCTTGCGCCTCCATGGCTTCCACGTAGGCCTGCTCGCGGATCACCAGCGCGGCGGAACGGACAGTTCTGGCGATGCTTGGCGTGAACACGATCGTTAAAGCCGCGATGACGTTCAAGGAGGAGGCGCCCAATGCGGCCATTAAGGCTATAGCCAGCAAAATGCCCGGGATGGCGATCAAACCGTCGCAGATCCGCATTAAAATATGGTCGAGCAGCTTGTAATAACTCGCATACAGACCGATCACAAGACCAAGCGCGGACGAAATCAGCGAAACGGCCAGGCCGACGCTCATGGATACCCGGGTGCCGTAGACCATGCGCGTCAGCAGATCGCGCCCGAATTCGTCGGTGCCGAGCAGGTGCCCCGCGCCAGGTGCCTTAAGCCGATTGACCACGTCCATCGAGGTCGGGTCGAACTTCACGAGCAGCGGCCCAAGCGCCGCGATGGCGAGCAAAACAAGCAGGATTGCGCCGCCGGCCAGCAAGCTGCGATTGCCCCCGATTCGCGCAAGGAGCATCCGGCGATGCTCTTTTTTCAACCGCTGGCTTAGCGCCGCGATCTCTTTTTTGTCCTGTAACGTGTTCATTGCTTTTCTCCCCTACTTAGAACTGCCGCTATTTGCGATCGAGCCGTACCCTGGGATCGACGGCGCCATACAATAAATCGATCAGCAAGTTAATGCCCACATACACGAGGGTGACGGTCAGGACAACTCCTTGAATGACCATAAAGTCCCTTCGAACGATCGAATTCAAAATAAGCTGCCCCAAACCGGGGATGTTAAAAATCGACTCCACCACGACCGCTCCGGTCATAAGTGATCCAAAGCTCTGCCCGATGACCGTCAAGATGGGCAAAAAAGCGTTCCGAAAAGCGTGCTTCAAAAGCACGCGGCTTTCCCGCAGCCCCTTGGCCCTGGCCGTCTTGATAAAATTGAAGCTCAACGTTTCGAGCATCGACGCCCGCGTCATCCGCGTAATCAGCGCCGCCTGGATCGTGCCGAGGGAAATCGCCGGCAAAATCAAATATTTCAAGTGATTCCACAGCCCGTCTTCCAGCGGTTCATAACCCGCCACCGGCAGCCACTGCAGCTTCACGCCAATAAGCAGCATCAGAAACAGCCCCAGCATAAAGCTTGGGATGGCCATGCCCAGCAGCGAAACGCCCATCAATGAAATGTCCGCCAAGGATCCCCGCTTATAGGACGCGATAATTCCGAAAGGAATGGCCAGAATCAGCGCGATCGCCTCGGCCAGCACGGCCAGGGAGAGCGTTGGCGGAATATGCTCCACTATCGCCTCGGCTACCGGCTGATGCATAAAAATCGATTGGCCAAGATCCCCTCTGGCAACGCTTGCGATCCAACCGGCATATTGTTCGTACAGCGGACGATCGAACCCGAGTTGTTCATTTAAGGACGCGATGTCGGCTTCCGTCGCTTCCATGCCGAGCATCGTCGCGGCGGGGTCTCCGGGAATGACGTGAATGATCAGAAAAATCGCCAGCGTCACGACAAACAATACCGGAACCAGCGACGCCAGCCGTTTGATGAAATATCCGAACACAGGTCATCCCTCATTTATTGAAATCTGACGAATCAAAGGAGGATGGCCCGCCGCGCTGCCTCGCGGACCATCCTTCCGGCTTGCTCTATTGGGATGCTTTGGCGTTCCAGATAATGAAGCTATCCTGAACCGCAAAGCCTTCAACGTTTTTCGTCGTCGCGATAACGCTGTTGTAATGGCCGAGCACCGTAGCGGCTCCATATTCGTAAAGGAAGGTTTGGATTTTCTCCCACTCCTGCTTGGCATCCTCGGGCGTGGCTGCTCCGCGCAATGCAACGATGCCGTTTTTGACGGTGTCATGATCGAGTCCCGCCCAATCCGGCGTAACGACGAGCATTTGCGGCGGAGTCAGCTGGTAGCCCGTGCTGGCCACGAACAGATCCCATTTGCTGAGGTCATTTTTCGTTTCAAGAAAAGTCGGAAAATCGTAGTTGTCCACTTTGACGTTAAATCCGGCCTTCTTAAGCTGATCCTGAATCACCAGCGTGGCCGTGTACATTTCGGCATAATCCTTGGTCGTCAGCAAGGTGATTTCTTCGCCGTTGTAACCTGCTTCCCGCAGCAGCTGCTTGGCCTTCTCCGGATTGTTTTGATTATAGTATTCTTTGCCCGCGTCCGTGCTCCATTGCGGCTGTTTCAGGTTCATGTACCCCGGAGACAACGTGTACAGTTCGGGTTTGGCATAGCTGGCCAGTAAAATCTCATCATCGTTCAGCGCGGCCAGGATCGCCTGGCGGAGCTTTTCATTTTTAAGCAAGCCTTCGCTGGTATTCAGGAACGCCGTTAAGGCTCCGCCGGCATATGTATGCAATTGAATATTGCTGTCGGCGGCAAATTCATCGTAGTTTTCGGTCGGAATGCTTGCGGCCACGTCGTATTTGCCCGTTTGGATACCGGCGATCCGCGTCGCCGGGTCGGAGACGAAGTAGAAAAACAGGTTTTGCGCAGGCGCTTCTTTTTTGCCGGAATACCCGCTGGCCTCCGAATCAAGTCCCTTATAGCCGTCATATTTCACAAGCTGAATGTACTGGTCCTGCTTCCATTCCTTGAACTGATACGGACCGGTCCCGATATATTCCTTGAGCCCGTCCGCCGTCACCCCATCGATCACTTCTTTGGGCATAATGGCCGGGAATTGGGCATGCGAGGCCAGCAGGGTCAACACATCCGAAGTCGCCTTTTCCACAGTCAATTTCACCGCATAGTCGTCGATTTTCTCAAACTTGGCCCCTGCCAGCAGCGACTTTGCGCGCGAGGAAGTCTCCAGCCAGCGGTTCATCGATGCCACGACATCGTCCGCAACCATTTCTTTTCCGTTATGGAACGTGACTCCCTTGCGAAGAGGGAAGGTGTATGTCAACCCGTCATCGCTTTTTTCGACGGATTCCGCCAGCTGCGGAACGGGCTCATATTGCGCATTCAAAGTATACAGCTGTTCAAAAATATTCCCCGCGATGTCAAATGTGACGGCGGAAACCGTGCTGGCCGAATCCAAAGTGGGCGGCTGGGCGGTTACGGCCACATTGAGCGTATCCTTGTACTCCTTTGTCTGCTCCGACGCACTGCCGTCATTTTGCGCGGAACCGGCTTGGGTGGCGCCACCGCTCCCTTTGCCGCAAGCGGAAAGCGCCAACGACAACACCAGGATTAACGCCACCACGTTTAATTTATTTACTCTCATCTGAATCCTCCCCACCAATATACCAAGTTATTTTATCGGATTAATAGAAATGAGTATAGGTCAGGATTGGCAGACTGTCAATTCATTTTTGCTAAAAAATGTCGAAAAAGCTCGGCGGTGATCATGCTCAACACCTCCGATTTCTCATTGACAATTTTTCATCCGTGTACTAGAGTATTTAGCAAATCTGCTATGCCCCAATAATTTCCTGAGCTTCAATATTATTTTTTTGAGCTTAATTCCGATTAAGTAGACAGGAATTATCGGTCTTAATTAAGCAGGAGGGAAAACTGTCATGAGCACTGTTTTGATGAACCGGCGGGAGCGGATTAAGCTGCATATCGAGGCCGCAAAAAAGCGGTATATCGAAACGAGCCGGGCGATTCACGCGCGGCCGGAGATCGGCAATGAGGAGTTTTTCGCTTCGCAAACGCTGGCCAAGATTTTAGAGGACGCCGGGTTTGAGGTAAGCTGGAACATCGCGGGTCACGAAACCGGCTTTGTCGCCCGCAAGGGTTCCTCCAAACCCGGGCCCAAAATCGGCTATCTTGCCGAATACGACGCTCTGCCCGGGCTTGGCCACGCCTGCGGCCATAATTTGATCGGGACGATCAGCACCGCGGCGGCGATCGCGCTCGCCGGAATTGCGGAGGAAACCGGAGGAGAAGTGTATGTGTTCGGCACGCCCGCCGAAGAAGGGGGCACCAACGGCAGCGCCAAAGGCAGCTTTGCCAAGCACGGGCTGTTCGATGGCATCGATGCGGCGCTGATGATCCACCCGTCCGGAGAAACGCGGCTGACCGGACCAAGTCTGGCCGTCGATCCGCTTGATTTCCATTTTTACGGCAAACCCGCCCATGCCGCCGGTTCGCCGGAGCAAGGAATCAATGCGCTGGACGCGGTCCTGCTGTTGTTCAACGGAATCAACGCCCTTAGGCAGCAGCTTCCGGACCATGTGCGCATTCACGGCATTATTACGCACGGCGGCGACGCCCCGAACATCATTCCGGAATACGCTGCAGCGCGGTTTTACATCCGTTCGGCGACCTGGGCGGAAACGGAGGAAATTTCGGCCAAAGTCCGCAATATCGCCGAGGGGGCGGCGCTGGCGACCGGCGGCACCGTCAGAATCGAACGGTTTCAGAACGAAGTGAAGGACATCATCATCAACCGCACGCTTGACGAAATCGTCGGAAAGGAACTGGAGCATTTGGGCGAAACGCTGGTTCGCGAAGAGCGGAAAGGCCTGGGATCTACCGATGCCGGCAACGTCAGCCACGTCGTTCCGACCTCGCATGCCTATATTAAAATCGGTCCGGCCGATCTCGTTGCGCATACTCCCGCTTTCCGCGAGGCGGCGGCCTCCGCCGAAGCGGACGAGGCGCTGATCACCGCCGCCAAGGCGCTTGCTTTGGCCGGTCTGCAGCTGCTGGAAAACCCGGAGCTGCTGGTCAAAGTGAAGGAAGACTTTGCGCGCACGCACGGGTAATTCCACGCGCGACGGATAATCCTTGGCGCAGCCGCGGATTAGAGGGTTCGATGCTGCCATTAAACCAATTATTTCAATGCAAATAATAAGATTAAATGGTTAGGAGGCATGAAAAATGAAAACAAAATGGAAGCAAAGCTTGTTGTTGAGCGCGGCCGTGGCCCTAGTGCTGGCCGGCTGCGCCGCAAACAAAGCAAGCGAGGCGAACGGCGCGAATCAAGCGGCCGCAAACCAAAACACGGAAAAACCGGCGGTACAGCAAGTTTTAAACTGGATCATCGCCAGCGAGCTGCCGACCGCCGACTCCGTGAAATCCTATGATACGTTAAGCTCTTCGCAAATCGAGATTTTTGCCGAAGGGCTCTACAAAATTGACGGAAACAACCAAACGGTGCCCGTTCTCGCCACCGGCGATCCGGCGATCAGCGAGGACGGCCTGACCTATACGATCAAGCTGCGGGACGGTTTGAAATGGTCCAACGGCGACCCGCTGACCGCGAAAGACTTCGTGTATGCTTGGAGAAGGCTGTTTGATCCGGCCACTGCGGCGCAAAACGCAAGTACATATTTTAACATCAAAAACGCCCAAGCGATCAACGAAGGCAAGAAACCGAAGGAAGAACTGGGCGTCGAAGCCGTCAGCGACACCGAGCTGAAGATCACCTTGGAATACCCGGACACCTATTTTACCGCCTCCCTATCCTCGGTCAATCTGTTTCCGCAGAATGAAGCGTTTGTCGCCGCCAAAGGCGAAGCCTACGGAACCAACAGCGACAACACGCTGGGCAACGGCCCGTTTGTGCTGACGGATTGGGACGGAACCGGCCTCACCTGGAGCTACAAGAAGAACGAAAACTACTGGGACAAAGAAAACGTCAAACTGGACCAAATCAATATCCAGGTCGTGAAGGAAATCGGGACCGGCATCAATTTGTACGAATCCGGGGCCGTCGACGTGGCCTCCTTGTCCGGTGAGTATATCGCCCAATATATTAACGATCCCGAGTATTTGTCCGTGTTGACCTTGACGGATTCCAACCTCGAGCTTGGCATCAGCTCCAACAAGGCGCTGCAAAACGAAAATTTCCGCAAAGCGATCTCCCTGGTGATCAACCGGGAGGAACTGGTCAACAACGTGCTCATTGACGGTTCCAGGCCGCTGACCGGGATCGTTCCAAAAGGCATTGCCGTCCACCCGGAGACGGGCGCCGACTTTTCCGACGAAGCGGGAACGCTCGTCACCACCGATGTGGAGGAAGGCAAAAAACTGTGGGAACAGGCCAAAAAAGAACTGGGAACAGACAAGATCACGCTTGAACTGATTGCCAGCGACACCGACGCGGCCAAGAAAACAAGCCAGTACTTGCAAAGCCAGCTGGAAACGAACCTGCCCGGCGTTACGATCGAGCTCAGCAATGTGCCGACCAAGGTCCGGTTCGATAAGATGATGTCCTACAAATTTGACCTGGCGCTCGGCGGCTGGACCGGCGACTTCGACCCGGTCAGCTACTTGAACCTGCTGTATTCGACCTATGAGCATAACCATGCCAAATACAGCGATGAAGCCTATGATGCTTTGATCACGAAAATAAAAACCGTGGACTCGACCGATCCATTAGCCCGCTGGCAGGACATGCAGGAGGCGCAAAAATACATTTTGGGCAAAGCCCCCATCGTTCCGCTGTACCAGGGAGCTTCCAATTACTTGGTCAAGTCCAAGGTCAAAGGCATCGTAACCCACAACCTCGGCACTCCGCTGGAAATTACGCGGGCTTATATCGAAGAAGGCACCGCCAAGTAAATAAGTTGGAGATGATTTCGCCTTGAGGACTTATTGCAAATTTATTGCCAAACGGCTGGTTTACATGGCGGCTACTCTGCTGTTTATCAGCTTTATCACCTTCCTGCTGATGAATTTTTTGCCGGGGAGCCCCTACAGCAATGAAGAAAAGCTGACGGCCCAGCAGCGGGAAATTATGAACGAAAAATACGGGCTGAACAAACCGCTTGGCGAAAGGTACCTGATCTATATGTCCGGCATCGTCCGCGGCGACTTCGGCATATCGCTGCAGTTCAGCAATCAGCCCGTCAGCAAATTGCTGGCTGAGCGGATCGGGCCGTCCGTTCAGCTCGGCCTGCAAGCGATGATACTCGGTACAATGCTGGGGATTGTGCTGGGAACCGTCTCCGCCATGTACCAAAACAGCTTGCTCGACACCTTTGCTTCCCTGTCCGCGATGATCGGCCGCTCCATCCCGAACTTCATATTCGCGGTTTTGCTGCAGCTTATTTTCGCCGTGAGCTTGAAGTGGCTGCCGATTGCGCTGTGGAACGACGGGTTCCGTTCCACCATCCTGCCGACGCTGGCTTTATCCATGTCGCCGATGGCCGACGCGGCCCGCTTTATCCGCACTGAGATGATCGAGGCGCTAAGCAGCGATTATGTGGAATTGGCCAGAGCCAAAGGGCAAAGCGAGCGGCGTATCGCTGTGGTGCACGGACTGAAGAACGCGCTCATCCCGCTGCTAACGATTATGGGGCCGATGACCGTTGGCCTCATGACAGGCTCGCTGGTGGTGGAGAACATTTTTGCGATTCCCGGTATCGGAGAGCAGTTCGTCAAATCGATCCTGACCAATGATTACGCGACGATTATGAGCGTCACCCTGTTATATTCGGCGCTGCTGGTTACCGTCATTTTAATCGTGGACATTTTATACGGGATCATCGATCCGCGGATCAGAGTTGCGGGAGGCAAATCATGAGTAGGATCGGCAGAAATATAAACGAAGTTCCGGCAATTCCGGATTCCTATTTTGAACCATTGGACAGAGACTATTTTAGAGAGATGGAAAAGGCGCCGCCGCCTGCGCTCTCCATTTATGGGGACGCCTGGCGACGGCTTAAGAAAAATAAGGCTGCTCTTGTATCGCTTTATATTTTGCTGGCAATCATCCTGATCGCATTTGCGTCGATCCGGTATACGCCGCAGGACCCGAATCTGCAAAATTTACCGCACGCCAATTTGCCGCCGCGTATTCCCGGCGTCGAGATTAACGGGTTTAACGGTCTGGCCAAAGTTTCCGAAAGGTGGGTCGACAAATACGCGCTGGCGAAAGTACCTGCGGACGTGAATTACTATTTCGGCACGGATGCCTTCGGACGCGATTTGCTCTCGCGCGTGCTGGCGGGAACGCGCATCTCGCTGCTGATCGCCGGCGCGGCCGCCCTTTTCGACGTGTTTATCGGCATTACCTACGGTTTGATTTCCGGCTGGCGGGGCGGATTTACGGACAATATCATGCAGCGCGCGCTGGAGATTATCTCGGGGGTGCCTACACTGGTGATCGTCATTTTGATGCTGCTTCTTTTTAAACCGGGAATTCCCTCGATCATCATCGCTTTGGCCCTCACCGGCTGGATCACGATGGCCCGCGTCGTGCGCGCGCAAACGCTGAAGCTTAAGGAACAGGAATATGTCCTCGCCGCGCGGACGCTCGGCGTGCCTTTTTACCGCATCGCGCTCAAGCATATCATTCCGAACCTGAGCGGCATCATCATCATTCAGACGATGTTTACCATTCCCAGCGCGATATTTTTCGAAGCTTTTCTCAGCTTTATCGGCATCGGGGTGCGCGCTCCCGACGCGTCGCTGGGCACGCTGCTGAACGAAGGGTACAAAACGTTTCGCTTTCTGCCGCATCTGATGTGGGTTCCCGCCGCCGTGCTGTGCCTGATTATGATTTCTTTCAACCTGCTGGCTGATGGGCTGCGCGACGCTTTTGACCCGAAAATGAAAGATTAGGAGATAAAACCAAAATGACCGAGAATCTTTTGGAGATCGACGATTTAAATGTCTCGTTTAAGACATTCGCCGGAACGGTGAGAGCGGTCCGCGGCGTGTCGCTGCATCTGAAAAAACGGGAAACGCTGGCGCTGGTGGGCGAGTCGGGGTCGGGCAAATCCGTGATTTGCCGGAGCATCATGGGGCTGCTCGCCAAAAACGCTGTCATCGATAGCGGCGAAATTCGCTTTCACGGTGAAGACCTGCTGGCCAAAAGCAGCCGGGAGCTGCAGCGGATTCGCGGCAAAAAAATCTCCATGATTTTTCAGAATCCGATGACGTCGCTGAATCCGACATTGACGATCGGCTATCAGCTGGCCGAGCCGCTGCTTCTCCACGAGAAGCTGGGCAAAGCCGCCGCCAGACAAAAAGCGGCCGAACTGCTTGAGCTCGTCGGCATTCCCGATGGCCGAAACCGTCTGAACGATTACCCCCACCAGTTTTCGGGAGGACAGCGGCAGCGCATCGTCACCGCCATCGCGCTGGCCTGCAATCCGGAGATCCTGATTGCCGACGAGCCGACAACGGCGCTGGATGTGACGATCCAGGCGCAAATCCTTGCGCTGTTCAAGGATATCCAAAAACAGGCGGACACCTCGATTATTTTCATCACGCACGATCTCGGGGTCGTCGCCAACGTCGCGGACAGAGTCGCCGTCGTTTATGGGGGAAAGATCGTGGAAACCGGCCTGGCGGAGGAAATTTTCTATCATCCCCAGCACCCTTACACCTGGGGGCTTCTTCGTTCCATGCCGGCGCTGGACACCGAAGACGAGGAGCTGTACGCCATCCCGGGAAGTCCGCCGAATCTGCTGGACCCGCCACCGGGAGACGCGTTTGCCGCGCGAAATCCGTATGCGCTGACGGCGGACGTACATGCGGAGCCGCCGATGTTTCAAATTTCACCGACCCATTTCGCGGCAACCTGGCTGCTGGACCCGCGCGCCCCCCGCGCCGCGGTGCCCGATGCGATTGCGGCCCGTCACCGTTATTACCGCAGCCGAAAGCAAGGCAGCGCGCAAAATGCCGAATAGAGAGGGATGCGTATGACAGAAAACAAAGCAGAACTGCTCAGAGTCGAGGGGCTGAAGCAGCACTTCCGCTCGGGTTCCGGGACGATCCGGGCCGTGGACGGCATCAGCTTCTCCATCTTCGAAGGCGAAACGTTCGGGCTGGTCGGCGAGTCCGGCTGCGGGAAGTCCACGACGGGAAGATCCATTATCCGCCTGTATAATCCGACGGCCGGACGCATTTACTTTAACGGGACGGAGCTGGCCGCTCTGCGGGGAAAAAAACGCTGGCAGCAGTTCCGCCGCGACGTGCAGATGATCTATCAGGACCCCTACGGCTCACTGAATCCGCGCATGAAAATCAGGGAGATTATCGGCGAGGGCATCGATGCGCACGGTCTGGCTGGCAATGCCAAGGATCGCGAACGCCAGGTGGCCGGACTGCTGGAAACGGTCGGGCTTAGCCCCGAACATGCCGGCCGTTATCCCCATGAATTGTCCGGAGGGCAGCGGCAGCGGATCGGCATTGCCCGCGCCTTGGCCGTCCAGCCGAAATTTATCATTTGCGACGAACCGATTTCCGCCCTGGACGTGTCGATTCAAGCCCAAATCGTCAACCTGCTGAAAAAATTGCAGCGGGAAAAACGGCTGACGTATCTGTTTATCGCCCATGATTTATCGATGGTAAAATACATCAGCCAGCGGATCGCCGTCATGTATCGCGGAAAAATCGTGGAGCTCGGGCCGGCCAAGGAACTGTACCGCTTTCCGCTGCATCCTTACACGGAAAGCCTGCTCTCGGCGATTCCCCGCCCCGACCCCGATGTTGAACAAATGCGGCGGCGGCTTGTCTACGAACCGCGGGCGGACAATGAAACAAGCGGACTGCATGAGGTCGTTCCGGGCCGCTACGTTTACTGCGATCCGGCAGAAATTCCCGCATATCAAGCCAAATACGAGCGAATGAACGCGGCGGCCGTTTACCGGCCCGAACCGGCCGCCGTTTATTAACGCGGGCACGGGGGAGCCTCCTCCCCCGTGCTGTTCGCGTTTTTTTCCGTTATATCCTTAAAATATACACCACCACCGCCAAAACAGCCAGATGCGCCGGATAAAAAGCCCGCCACACCCAGCGCGGCAGCGTCCAGGACTCCAATCTTCTCCACAGCCCGGGCCCGTACGCAATCACCAGGGTCGGAACGATGCTGGCCAGTTGAATCACCCAGCCGTAGGCGAAAAGATAGGCCAAGTTCAAGAGCAGATGCATCACGACCATCCTGCCCTGGCCCGCATACTTGAAAATCAGCACGAGAAGCAATCCGTAGGCGCCGTAGTCGAACGGCAGAACCTCCATAATGACGCAGGCCGCCGCGATCGTGAGAGCGGATACAATCCCCGGATTGACCGAATCCAGCAGCCTGAGTATCAGAGAAGAGACGAATAGCGTGGCGACGACGTTCAGGCCGTTGGTGTCGAAAGCGAGCTGATAGGGGATTTGCGACAAAACGGCGATGATAAACAAACGGCAAGCATATTTCCGGTAATTGGAAGTGTAGACGTGCCCCTGTACCAGCGCGTAGGCATAAAGGGGAAACGCGATCCGCCCGATGATCCGCCACAGCATTTCTCCGGGAAAAAACAGCAGCCCGACATGGTCGATCAACATTGTGATCATCGCTATGAATTGCATGGCCCGCACCTCTTTTCTTGGACAGTTTTGAAAAAAACCTTTGGCCGGGAGAACATCCCGCCAAAGGTTTCAAGGCATGATCAGATTGTGCTGGACACCTGCCACACGATGGGCGTCAGCTCGATCTGCTCCCCCAGCCATTGCCGGGCGATTTTGCGGAAGATCCCCGGATCGCTACTGCAGAAAAACTGATGCACCGGAATTCCGTCCCCGCGCGCCAAACAGCCTTTTTGATGCAAAACCGTGCTGATCTCCCGGGCCGTTTCATCCGCAGAGCTGATCAGTTTGACTTTGGGACCCATAACCTGCTGAATCGGCCGTTTTAAAAAAGGATAATGAGTGCAGCCCAGAATCAGGCAATCGATCGGATGTTCCTTCATATCCCGCAGCGAGTCCTGAACGACATAAAGCGTCTCCGGATTTTCATAGAGCCCTCGCTCAACAAGGGGGACAAAGTCGGGACAAGCTTCGCTGACGATCTCGATTTGCGGGTTGAGTTCGCGGAGGGCCTTGTCGTATGCGCCGCTGCAAATGGTGCCGATCGTGCCGATAACCCCGACTTTCCCCGTTTTGGTGGCGCTGATGGCTGCCCTGGAACCGGGATGAATCACGCCGATGACAGGAATTTTAACCTTCGCCTTAATATAATCCAGCGCAGCCGCCGTTGCCGTGTTACAGGCGATGACGATCATTTTCGGATCGAACTGAATGAGATAATCGACGATTTGCTCGGTAAACAAGCGGACTTCTTCGGGAGAACGGGGACCGTAGGGAGCTCTGGCCGTATCTCCGAAGTAAATAATTTTCTCTCTGGGAAGCTGCCGCATCACTTCCTTGCAGACGGTGAGGCCTCCCACTCCCGAGTCTAGTATAGCGATGGCTTGCTGCACGAACATACCGCATCCTTCATGTGTAGTTTACTTCTCTCCCGTTACTTTATGAAATTGGCGCGCAAAGCGTACCTAAATATTAACTCAATTTAGAGGGCGGAACAAGGAATAAGCCGTGCCCCGGACATAGAAAAAGACCCGCAAAACGGGGTCCTCTTCGCTGGATTAGGATTCTTCTTTAGGCGCGGCGCCGGCCAGTAACGCGTCCTTTTCCGCTTCGCCTGCGGTATCGTCCGCAAATCCCGACGCTTGCGCCGTCTGCGCTTCTTCCTCTTCCGGAACATGGCCGGCACGGCGCGCTTGAATTTCGCCGATGATTCCTTCGGCTTTGTCTTTAATTTTGCCGACCAAGGCAGCGCTCTGCTCCGTCACCTTGCCGGCGATCTCCTGCGTCTTCTCGCCGACCTGCCGGGCCCCGTCCGCGATATCCTTGCGCAGCTCGCGTCCGGGTTTCGGAGCGAACAACAGCGCGGCCACCGAACCGACGATCGTGCCGACAGCGGCACCCCACAACCAACCTTTGTTTCCTTTGCTCACGGCTCATCTCTCCCTTGCCGGCATCTCCCTGCCCACACGGGGGCGGCGCGGAGCCGCTTTGCGGACTTCCGGTCAACCATGGATCAGGGCGAATGCCTATATAGTTAATTTATATATAAGCAGCGGCGCCCAAATTGGTCACACCGGACGAGTCTCAATTTTTGCCGGCTTGTCAATGATTAGCCCGTTTGCTTCAGGAAGTAATGTCCTCACGGGTCAAATAGTCCCGCACGCTTTCCGCAAATGCTGGGAGAACGCCAGGAAGCCGCTCCACCAGTCCCCGAACCTGCGAGCGGTCCCAGGCATAATAGTCCTGCACCAGCGGTTTTCTGAGGCGTACCAATTCCGTTAACATCGCATGCTGCCCGGAATCGATCACCTTCTCGTCAAAAATGATGTCCACGATGTCTTCATAGCTGCTGGCGTCGCGCATGATAAAGCCGTCGATCAAGTAGCTGCCGACGTCGGTGACGATCTCCACCGCCAAATGCAAGGCGCGTTCCTCCGCGTAGCGCTCCAGCAAAGAAGGCTGCGGCGCCTTGGCCGCCCCCCGCAACACCTTGGTCAGTTCCGGCAAAAGTTCCAGCCTGCGTTCGATTTGTTCCCGGTTTACGTAATACACGGCGTTTCCTCCTTCAGCCCGTACGTAGCGGCTGTCTTATTCGAGAACGGTCCCCCTCCGGGAACGTTAAAATTCAAAATCGACGGCCACCTGGCTTTCCCGGACCTGGGTCATATGTTCGATCACTTTTTTATGCTCCGGATGAACCTGATATCCTTCCAGATCCTCCAGCGAATCAAAGGTGGCGATCAGCGCGATGTCATAGGAACGCTGGGAACGGACCACGTCAATGCCGACCTCCAGCCCCCGCAGCTGCTCCACCTTGCCTTCCAATCCGCGCAGCACCGCAGCCGTGCGCTCCACGCTTTCCGGCGATGCGTCTTTTAATTTAAACAAAACGATATGCTTAATCATCTTTAACGTCTCCCCTTGTGCTCAATTTCAGTATCTGTAAAAAATATAACATAACCGATATCCGCAGGAAAGACGAGCACCCGCACGCTATGAATCTATCAACATACTATATATTGTCTCTTTCGATAGAGACCATTTTTGATAGAGGAGGTGACACCTAATGAGCATTCTTCGCTTCCTTCTTAACGGCCCGCTGCGCAGACGGATTCGCAGGCTTCAGGCGCAGCTGGAACTGCTGACCGGCCGCGTCGAGCGGCTGGAGGAAAGCATCGCCGCAGCCTCTTTTCCGGATCCGGACACGCAGCAAAAGCTATCGCAATCGGTAGGCCAAAACATTTCGATCGAAACGTCAAGCTCGGCCTTGCGCGGAATTTTGATCTCCGTGCAAAGCGATTCCCTGGATCTGAGCGATGAGCTTGGGCAGCACGTGATCGTGCCCGCCGCCAGAATTACGGCGATTCGCTTGAGAGAGAACTGATCTTTTTCACCTTTTGCTTCCGGCTAATCATTGCCGGATTTTTTTTGCGAGATTACAAAACAATTCAGACCACAGCTCGCTTTAATTTTCATAGAATATTTTTTTCAAAATAGCTTGACACCCAGCACTCACTTTTATATAATAAAATAGTCGCTCACGGGGCCATAGCTCAGCTGGGAGAGCGCATCGCTGGCAGCTATTCCGCTAGAATTACGTAGTTTTTACGTCAATTATGCGGTGACTGTGGGCGTTGACTGTACGTTGACATGTACGGATATCCGCTATAAATCAACGGTGATATACGCGCAACAATTCGGCTTCTTTCCGTAATCTATCGGAAAGGGGCTTTTTGATTTGAGCGAAAATAAGCGCAAGGGCCGCGCGGTTAAAAACGACCGAACCTCGGACCGGTTGCGCTACTCCCTCGACTATTTGTTCGAATACTACTATCAAGCGAAAAAGTCGGAGGGGCGCGCAGCCAACACGCTTAAAACGTATGCGGAGAACTATAAGTATTTTTGCGAGTACCTGGACCTGCGCGGCATTGCGCGAGACATCCGAAATATTAACGTTGAGCTCGGGCGCGAGTATATTATTTGGCTCCGCGATGAAAAGGTTAAGTTTAGCGACAACTGTAACGTGCCAGGATATGTGCGCACCGTCGGGTTGGAGCCGAAATCGATCAACACTCGCATTAAGAACTTAAAAACGATGTTTAAATTTTTGCACGAGGACGGGGTCATCGATTCAAACCCCTTTGCGTACTTAAAGAACGTCCAGGACATCGGGCGCGATATTAAGGTACTCGCTGCAGAGGAATTGAAGCGGCTGCTCGACGCGCCAAACCAACGGAAATATAGCGGTTTTCGCGATTTTGTAGTGCTAAACCTTCTTATTGACGGGATGTTGAGGGTTGACGAAGCTTTGACTCTCCGCCGCGAAGACGTAGACCTGTCGTCCTGTTGCGTGTTTCTGCGCCGAGACGTAACGAAATCACGAAAGTCGCGTATCGTCCCCATAACGAAAAGGACTGCGAAACTGCTGCAAGAGTTGATGCGCGAAACAGACGAGTTCGATAATGAGTACATCTTTTTAAGCAATTATGGGGAAAAACTCACGCCGAACCACTTCCGCCACCAAATAAAAAATACGCGGACAAGGCCGGAATAGATAAGCGCACATACCCGCACTTGCTGCGTCACTCCGGGGCAACGCTTTTCCTTGAGGAGGGCGGATCGCAGCGACATTTACAAGCCATCCTCGGGCACGCAGACGGGCGGATGACGGCTCACTATACGCACCTTTCGGATAAAAACGTGAAGAAAAACCACGAAGAATTTTCGCCCATGAACGCGGTTGTGGGGAAGTTAGAGCGTAGCAGAAAGATAAAGAGATAAACGCAAAAATGCGCAGGCTTGCGGAATAACTCCGTTGAGCCTGCGCTTATTTTATCGTACCGCCCCTCCCTTCCGCCAGTATCCCGCGTAATATTTACCATTTATTACCTCCCGAGTTCATTTTGCTATGCGTCTTGTGCGGGGTCCAGATTTGGCCGCCGGCGGAGGGGGCCTTGGGGTCTGGCGCTTTAACGCAATGAATCGTTAAATAATCGTAATGAATACGATATACATCGTTATGCAAAGACATGTTCACAAAACACGGCTTTTGTGCACATGTCTCGTCCGCCAACCCGCGCCACTACTGCGTTTGTGGATTCGTGCATAAACACGCTTTATGCATTGCATATACATTTCCAGTACAAACCGCACAACCACGCGGTTTTTCGGCGTTTTCACTGGAAATTTATACATCGCGGTTTGGTGCGTTCATGCACCATTCACATACCGTTTATGCATACGGTATGCATAGAATATACACGCAAGGCCGGCGCAAAATCACCGCCCGACCCCCGATTTTGCGAGCGGGCACGCGCCGGGAGCGCGCAGCAGGAAATCCGCGCCTAGTCCGAATAAATCCGAAATAAAAACGCCTGTAATCCGCATGGTTACACGCAATCACAAGCGCAAGCGTTTCGGACTCTTCTGATTATTCAGCGCTAAGTAGTGCGTCTAATTCCGCGATATCAGCGCGAATTTCTTCGTCAGACATACGTCGCGCCTCGACCGTATCGCGTACATCCTCGACGACGGTCCGATCGGTGAGCAGCCCGTAGCGGCGGAAGTACAGATCGAGCGCCTTAACGGATGGAATACCGTTTGCTCCGCCGCGAATCGCCTTCATGAGCTGAACGTTAACCTCCGACCTCATTGCGCTAAGCTGTACGTCCGTAAGGTAGTTAACGTACGCGCCGAATATCTCTTGGCTCTTCCACTCAAAGAGCGTACTCCGCGCAATCCCGACCTCATCCGCTAGTTCTTGCATGGTCTTCTTTTTGCCGTCTTCATTCAGCATCTCGGCCCACTCATTATTAACGATAAGCTGCGCCGCCTTCCGTTGCTGCGGCGTTAACTGCGACTCAAGTACCCTCCGCTGTCTTACGTTACTCATACAAATCTTCCTCCTCTTTCGTAGGTAATTGCGTCATAGCTTCATCACAGGCAGCCTGAAATGCGTCGTCATCCGTGATCAGGCGCTTCATTTCCGCTTCTGCTGCGCGGTGCCCCTCACTTAATCGGCTGCCATATTCATCCCACATATCGGAGCTCAGACCATCGCTTTTTATTAGCGAAAGGGCTATATGCGCCCGCCACACGGCAGTCCTTGTAGAAAAATCCTCGGTTTTCCCTTCGTCAATTGCGCGGTTTACGTGCTCCATTAGGTTGAACATCATACGGACACCCGACGCGTAGAATCCCCCGAACAGCCCCTTCGAGTAGCCAAGTATGCGGGCGTACCTTGCATAGTGCTCAAGCTTGCTAACGTCAACCCACGTAAGACGTTCCTCCGCGAGAATGGCAGCGTACTTGACTGCTATAGGCTTGAACGATTTCAGGCGTTCAATAAGTGCGCCAGCAAGCGGAAGGTCTACGATTTGCGGGAGCGGGAGCGGATCGGGTGGTAGCCCCTTCTCAATACGGATTTGACGCAAGCGCTCCGTTAATCCTGCGATATCGAGGCGTATTTCGTCGTTGGTCATATGTCTCATATTCGCAAGTCTCCTTTCGTATCAAAATGTGCGGAGCCGCCAGCGCAACTATAACGCCGTGACTCCGCCTTTTATCGCTTAAATACCGACCCGATCGAGCACGAAATAGCGCTGGCCGGCGTTGGCTGACGCAACGATTACGCGATCTCCGACTTTGAGTTCGTCGAGATGTTCGATTTCAATTTCGTTAATTACGATGTCGCCCGCGCTGAAATCGAACTCGTCTTCGTAAATTTCCGACGTACTCGGCGTCGACGATTCCGTTTTCTTCGTTGTCCGCGTGTATTCCTTCATTATAAGCGTCGTAGTTGGCAGCCCTTTAAACGCAACCTTTTCCGTCCACCTCGTTAAGTGCTGCGCTACGATCAAGTCGTCCGCATCAAGCGGTATTTTCATGTTGTCGATCTGGACTTGGAGAGCGGGCGGCGCGGCTATTACCGTGCCAAGTTCGCAATCTACGTCTTTGTTGTAGCCGAGTTGTTTAACGATATCGCGGAACTGACTTATCCCGCTTCCTTCGATTAATTCAAACGCCATGTCGTTTTAGTTCGCCTCCTTTTATGCGTTCGCCAGGTCTCGCGCGAGCCGTCCGACGAATGTCTGATAGTCCATACCGTTACTGATGTTGATTGGCCCGTTGACCTGGATAGTGACGCTCTTACCCCCACCGCCACGTTGCTGCTCGCGGTACTCTGCGGCTTCTCCACGCGTGAGAACCATTTCGTCTTTATGCAGACGTGCGTTATAGCCACTATACGGCACGCGATCGAGTCCGCTGGAGTGGCCCTTCCCGAAACTTCCTTTGCTGCTGCTTACGCCCGTATTATTGCTGTAATCCTTAAAGCTTGAAATGGTCGGATGTTTTACCCAACTGGTAAAGTCGCTTAGTCCATCCTTAAACCCTTCCCAAGCCTTTTCTCCCCAACCTTTAGGCTCGGGAGCAGAAAAGTACCACCCTTCCGCCGCGCCGGGTGCAGGCTTCCCTTCGGCCTCGCGCTTAGTTGCGTCCTCAATCCCCTTTTCCCACGCGCTGAACTGACGATTAAACTCTTCTTTTTGGCGAATAACCGGCGAAGTTCCCTCGACCAGCGCTTTAAACCAGGCCGGCGCGGTCACGGAAAGCGCAACCATTAAGCCGATTGGCGTTGGGCTTGCGATCAATGCCGCGACCCCTAGCGTTGTGGCTAGAACGGGATTGTTCAGGATTCCCTTAGTCATTTCGGACGCCAGGCCTGCGATTATATTTGTCGCGAGTTGGCCGCCAAGCTTTAAGGCGTCGCCCATAACGGGAGTCAGATCGTCGAGGACAAACCTCACCTGACTCTCCAATGTCGTAAGCTTCTGAAACTCGGGATTGTTGGTGAAATGGGTACTTATATAATTTTTCACCTTACCAACTAAGCGCTCCATGGCCGCCGTGATCTGCGGAGTGTATTTCGTTACAAAATCACCTGCAGCGTTTGCAAAATCCTGAATCAACGGCAATGTCGGACGGAGCGCGGAAATCTGCAACGTCTCAACCGCGCCCTGAAACTGCTCAACTGCGCCGGCTGCGGTGTTCATCTTCTCCTGTGCGACTTTAAGGGCCGTCGTCGTACTCATCGCGCTGTAAAACTCTTTAACGCCCTTCGCGCCAGCCTTATAGAGCGATGTCGCCGCCTTAACGCCGTCCGTGCCGAAAATATCAAGGAATGTCGCGGTCCGCTCCTGGTCCGACATGCCCTTCGTAATATCCTGGAGCACCTGTGCAATGTCAGCCAGGCCCCGGATTTTTCCATTTTTGAAGAATTTATTCGCTTTGCCTACGCCAATTCCGAGTTTCTCGAACATTTCGGTCGCTTTTTTGGTCTGCGGTTGTAGGTACATGAGCATGGACTTGAACGACGTACCCGCGTCCGATCCGTTCTTAAGGCCGTCATTCGACATGAGCCCGATCGCGGCGTTAAGGTCCCGGAACGACACGCCGGCCATATCCGCAACACCACCCGCAGATGCGATAGCGAAGCCGATACCGCGCACGTCAGTAGCCGCAGCGTTTGCGGTCCCGGCGAGTATGTCCGCAACCTGATTCGCTTTGAGCGCGTCCTTTTTAAACGCGTTCATTGACGTCGCCATCGTTTCGGCTGCCTCCGAGAGTTCCAGGCCGCCCGCCGTTGCGAGGTTAAGCGCCGCAGCGAGACCGCCGTTTTGCACGTCGGCGGTTGTCATACCGGCTTTGAGCAGTTCCTCGATACCCTGCGCGGCCTCAAGCGCAGAGTATTTCGTAGCTGCGCCCTGTTCGAGAGCGAGCGCCGTCATCTGCTTCATCTGCTTGTCCGTGGCACCCGTCAACGCTTTAATCGAAGACATTTGCGACTCGAAGTCCATCGCCTTCTTAACGGAATCGGCCGCCAGGGCAACGCCGCCAACCGCAACGCTCATTCCGGTTGCAGCGACGCCGAACTTTGCGAAGGAGCTCATTGCGCGGCGAAGCGGCCGGGACGCCTGGTCTATAAGGCGTAGGTTCGCGACAATATCAATTGCCATCTTTCGCCAACTCCTCCGTGATCATCCGCGCCCCGAACGCCTCCCAGCGGCTTGTCAGCGCCTTCCACGCCCGGATATGAGCCGCTATTTTGCGACGTACTTGCCGCGCGTTACCGCCTGCAACCGCCTCGTCTACCTCGTTTAAGCAGCGCACAACGTCCGTCATCGACCGACCGAAGCCGCGAACTTCCTTAATCGGTGACTGCCGCAAAGTAGTGGCAATCTCCGTCCAGGTTGCGTATTCCTTCGGGAAAGCGGCCTTAAAACGATAATTTCCAGGTCGGCAGTACGTTACGGTCTGCTCAAGTAACCGCAGGATCGGAACGGCGCGATCGGCTGCTGTAATTTCTGCGTCTGTGATCTTGATATTCATGACCCCCTTTATAATGAAAGAAGCCGGCGCAATTACGCACCAGCCTCATCTAAAAGCGTCTCATAGTCGTAAAGGATGTTTTGGTACTGGTCCCCAAGCGCAGACGTCAGCCCAAGCGTAATCATCGAGTTAACCGGCGGCATGTTGCGCAACCTCTCGACAGTTTCCAAAGCTTCGCGGGCCTGGGCGCGGCTGTCCGTTTCGGCGATCCTCTTCAAGCCGTCGTATGCTGCACGCACGAGCATCCCATCGGTAACGTGGCCGTTAAGTGCCGGTCCAATGGCAGCAAGGTCGTCGAGGATTAACCGCGCCAGATACGGGTCGTCCGTCTCTCGCATAAGATCGAGCATTTTGCCGGCGGAACTGCGGTCGCTGAATACGAGCAACTCCGTTTTAAGTGTGTCGTACCGCTCTGTAAAATCGCGAATGACCTCGTCGGCCGGTTTGGCGGCGGTTTGGTCGATGGCGGCCCGGGCGCTTTTTTCGGCGGCGTCCAGTTCTTTACCAACCTCGCTTTTAGCTGCCTGGATAATCTTCGCGACCTCGACCGCACCCTGTTTCCGGATTTCATTTTGCTTTTGGATAATCCCGGTATTTGACAGCGACTTGTCTTTATAGACCTCCCCGGCTTCTTTTTTAACCCGTTGGAAGATTACCCCGGCGGCCTGCAACGATGAATCACCGTAAATCAAGGCTTTTGCGTTTTGGATGTGCTGTTGATATGACATTAATTGGACCTCTCCTTGTTATTCGATTTCGCGACCCTCGGCGACGCTGGTGTGCAATATTTTACCGTGGCGTAATGCGCGGTTGACCTCGGTTTCGGACACGCCGTGAACCTGTCGAGCCCCTCCACGCCAATGAACTGCAAGCTCTGCAAAATAGGGCCGTCCTATTTGCTCGGCGCGTACCGGGTTTGTTTCGTCTGCCGCAGTACGGTAAATGTCGTATGCCTCGCGCTCCAACGCGTGTAGACCGACCAACGCACTAAGGTACGCGTATTTAGCGTCCTCAACCGCTTTGAGCCTCGCGTCGTAATGCTCCTTATGGTAGCTGACGGCCTCCTCCCGGCCGGCCTGAATCGCCGCGTCTGCTAGTTCCGCTAACCGCCGACTCTCACCGCTAAAAGCGCGGCTTTTCCGGTCTTCTGCGGCTCTTTTGTCCATACTAAGCTCCGCCAGTCTGCGTTGCAGCTCCGTTTCGCGAGCGATATTCGCCGACGTAGGCTCTTCGAGTGCGGCGTCTGATGCGGCGGCAAGTTCCGCCTGAACCTTCGCGATTTCGGCGGCGAGTTCGTCTGCGCGCTGTTGGTGCGCCTCTTTTAGCGCTGCGCCCTTTGCCTGCAACGCTTTATATGCGTCGATTGCCTCTTGTACTCTTTTGGGGATTTTAACCATTTACTTAGCTCCTTTACTTGATAATCCGGCCCGCGCCTGTAATGATGTCAAAAAGCAGCCGCCACTTCCCGCGAACAGTCCGTGCTTCCTCAAGCGCAGCGATACAGTCGTCAAAGGCTGCGGCCTCTTCTGGCGACAACTCTTCGTTATCCTTCTTCATCGCAGCAAGCTCGCACTTGTTAAACCGTTTCATGATGCGCTTTGTTGTTCGGCACAACGCTGGATAAAGCGGCGGATTAATGTCCAACAACTCAAACGCGACGTCTACAATGTTCTCGTCGAGCATAACGGTTAAGTCAACGACGCCCTCCGCACTCTTGGCCGCCGCACGTAACGCCCGCTGCAGCGCAACATGTCCGCAAAACGATTCGTCGAACTTGCGTTTGCCGACCGTCAAATACGTACCCTGCGCGACTACTGATTTATAGTCGGCCAAAACATACGTGTACGCGATCCGGTGGTCATCGGAGGCCGCCGCGAGGTATAACGTATATTTCACGCTAGCCGAACCTCCTTCGCGCACAGACGGCCGCGCTTATCCTCTCCGACCTCAAACGATACGCGATCGCCCCGCATCAGGCGCGCCCCATTCGCGGCCGTAATATGAAAAAACACGTCATCCGCGCCATAAAGCGAGATGAATCCGAACCCCTTCGCCTCGTTTATGTGTTTGATCCGGCCGCGCTTGCGGCTAGACTCCGCTTTCTTGCGTGGCGGCTTCGGCGGCGCGACCGGTGATTTGAAACCTAAGTTGACGACGCGCGAGGCCACGTTCTCCATCTCTTCGCGCGGCAGTCCCTGCCAGGTTTTTACTGCTGGGTACGACATTGTCATTCCTCCGATTCTTCTTCGTCTTCTTCCGGTTCTTCCGGCGCTGGCTCCGCCCATTGCAGGCGCGGCCCCTTAACGTCACCAAAGCGCGGATGCCAGACCAATTCGCCTTTAAATCCGCCGCCCGGCGTCGCTGTATACTCCACGCGGCCCCGTACATTACAGTCGATAATCACCTTTTCAGCGTCCAGGCTGCGGCCGATTACGCGGAGCAAGTAACGTGCGTATTCGTCCGCTGTCTGCTTAAGCGGGTACGCCTCGTAATTTGCGAACCTTCGGTCGAGTACCACGCCGGACCCGTCTACGATCGTTACGTGAACTCGCGTTTTGTCCCGGTCCGCAAAAACTTGCTGATATACGGTGATGGTCATTCCGCGTCATCCCCTTTTGCAAACTTGAGTATCCAGGTAACGGCAGCGGATCGAATCAGCCCGGCGCCAAGCTTTGCAACGGACATCCGCCTTGTTCATCGCTTTGAATAAAACGCACGTACAATCTCCGCAAAAATAAGGACAGTAACGCTTTGCATCCTCTCGTTTCTCATCCAATGTCTGGCCTCCTTCCGTCGATTTCTCGCGAATTTAGCCACGCCAAAAAGCCCGGCAAGGCATTCCACCTCCGAGCGTAAGGAGCGCTTATTTCGCGCAATATTTACGTTATTTGCCCGCACCATTACGGACGAACGTTTCGCTAGTAACCTCGTACGCCTCCGGCCAAACGCCCGCAGCGATTGCGGCCCGCAGCGTAAACAGAACGATCCCGCGAATTTGCGCCTTGCTTACGCCCCAGGTCGCGGCCGGCGAGAACCGACGGCAAACCATGACGGACAGGCGTTCAACCAGCGCATAGAATTTCGATTCCCCCATTTTTGCGAGGTGGTGCGGCGCGTTTGCGTTGGCTTCGACGAAAAAGATAACGTCCCACATAGCGTCGTAGTCGCCCGGGTTCGTAAGGACAAACGGCTCGATTTTGAGTGGGCGCTTGTCTTCCGAATACTTTACGATAGTGACGTGTCCGTCCTGGCTTATGGTAACAGCCATGTATTTCATCCATTCAGCGGCCTAGCAGTTTTGCCGTGGATTTTTCCTGCGTGTTGCCCGAGGATATGCCGCCTCGTTCGGACATAATACGCAACGCGTGCGTTTCAAAGTGATTCGCTCAAGCTTGATTCCATCCGGGTTCGCGCAGACGATCCACTACTGCGTGGTTGTATCGGGATGGACACGCGGGCCGAGATATTCGAGAAACGATTCTTCAAGCCCGTTTTGGTGTATGAAATCGCACACAAGCGTATGAAATTGCGCTGCTTCCTCGACCAACGCGTCAAACTGTTCGTCTACTTGCTGGGCGCGCTCTTTGGTCGCTCACAATTCCTCATACTGCTCACCGGTCATTGTGATCATTAATAATCGCCCCTTAATATGTTTTTGTGCAAAAATAAAAGCGCATGTGCGCCTTAATTGAAAAGTACCTTTATCGCGGCCAGCTTCGCGGGGTCGGTCCCCGCAAACACAACGCGCGGATTGACGATAATGCGACGCTTTCGTTTGTCGTAGATGTCAGGTATCAACAAAAATACCGGCTTGGCGTCAAGTTTCAGAGAACTTAGCGCGGTTCGCAGTTTATGCGTATCCTTATAGTTTAGGAGCGCGGCCAGCCGCTCCAAGTCCATAGGAGAAACTCGGTCTTCATTTTGTTCTTCCGGATTGAAACAAACAACATTAAACGCAAAATTGATGAATGGAAGCACCGCGAACACAATCGCCAGTTGTTTGATTGCTCGGCCATTATACCGCTCGTATAATTCGCGAACCGTTTTCCGAAATAGGCGCGTATGTCGGTACTCATCAAGCCTATATTCCGCGTCTTCCAGCGATCCCCGGTAAAATATCGACGGATTCACGTAAATGTCGCCGTGCTCGTTGTCGTCCCTTACGATTTCTTCCGCAAGCAGTTTCTTGTAAAATTCCGCGAAGCGAGCGCGGCTCATATTAAGCAACGACTCAAGCGCCTTGCGGTCAATTGGGCGGCCGTTGTCGTATTGGAGGCGGCCGTCATAGTTCGTATACGTCCCGATAAACATCAAGCGTGCAAGGTCCGATTGATTCAACGACGGAAACCGCTCGGCCATTGTCATACAGCCGTTGAACATTGCGAAAACAAAACCGCCGTTTTCGTCCGCGTGCATCCGGAGTTCGTCAAGGGCCTTTTTGCCGCGAGCCTGGGGTTCCGTTATTTTTGGGACAACATCGAAATATGCCAACCGCTCGCCAAGTTCGACCTCAATCGCTTCTCTTTGCGCGAGGAGTCCCCGTTTTATTCGCGGTGTAAGGTGCGCCCAATGTCGTTGTTCTCGCTTTCTATCGATTGCCATTTAATCCCTCCTCAAAAATACCCTGCATTTCAGGAACAAAAGTGCCGAATTGCCCTGCATTTCAGGAACAACACAAAAAGCCCGAATCCAGCGTGTAGCGCGGAGTTTCGAGGTTTTGGCCGATTCTATCCCTATTTATTAGTCTAATTCAGTGACGTTTCGCCGTAGCCTGTCGGCTCCGCCGGCCTTGTTGCTTTCGCACCTGCGGCACCATATTCATTTCAACCGCGAGTAAGAACCTATTAACTTCCTGACGCGGCAGAGGATATGATAATCCCGCAAGGCCCGGTTTTGGCCGCAGTGGTGAGGAGCGCAGCGACGAAAGGTGGTTCGCGCTCGTTCAATCTGAACGGACGGGAACATACGTAATAGCCCGGCCTTTGTAGCGTCTTACCCGGCGCGGTTGATTCTGCGGTTCGCGGCAACAATATCCGTGATCTGTTCGTCCGTTAACGGAATTGCTTCGCGGATTCTTTTCGCGATGTGCGGCAATAACGCTCGGTCTTCCCGTTCAATCGCGCCAAGCAGCGGGCAGGAAATCGCCGCCTTTCTTGCGAGTTGGCCCTGTGACATTCCGAGATTAACGCGGCAAATACGGATCACTTCCGGCGTCAACGTCATTGTTATAAGCCTCCTTTGTTTGTGGTAGAGTTTCTTTCCTACAATGGTGCAAATAAAAAGAACCGCTCCCGTACCGCCGAGCATCCGGCGCGGTTGCGATTTAGCTTATAGTTGCCTTCGTTGTATAGGACCGTTAGATCGACCAAAATGCAACCTCATATATAGGAAAATGTCGCCAGCTAAATTTGTGGTTAGTCTCCCTCACTGTATATAGTCCAGAAAACGACCAAAAAGCAACCATATTGGGACACCAAATAAGCGCCCCTATCTTCTTAGTCCTTAAATCGAACAAAATACAGGTATCCTCACGAAAATAAACAGGAGTTATCGCAGTCGCGGCCGATACTGCGCGGGCCCACAATCGCAAAATAACTCTCCTCATAGTACGTATCCGAGTTAAGGCAAAAAATGCAACCTCACTTTGAAACTTTTCTCCGCCCACCCATCGCCTCTGCCCGTTCTTTCGCCGCCCTTATGTACGCCAGCTTGTCCGGATCGCGCGGCCGTTCGTAGCTTCCGACGTGGTTGAGCATCCATTTTTCGCTCACCCAATACGGATATTCAAGCCACCAAACGTAGCGGATCGGCTTATCCGGCTTGACCGTAACGCCCCGCGCCGGCTTTACTTTTCGCTGGCGGGCCTTTTGCGCGGCTTTCTGCGCCGTCTTACACGTTGGTCCGCATACTTTGGCGTTTCCTGGCCGTGTATTGTCGCGGAATGGATATCCGCAGACCTCACACTGTTTTATGCGCGGGTCTCCGCCCGGCTGCGTCAATAGTCGGCGGATAACGGCTGCGGCCTGTTCTCGCGTAAGGCCGGCGGTCAACTCCGTCGCGTATTCGATTGCGCCCTCTCCCGGTTGCATGCGATCCCCTCCTCTTTGTTAATTTAATACCGTTGCCCCGTTTTGTTAACGTAGGTATAAAAAATTTTCGAAATCTTACGAACATATATTCGTATTATACCATATAAAACGCAAGCAAAGGGTCTGCATTCATTACAGACCCCCGGCGGGACCACCGCGTTTCCATTAGATCAGACAACGTATAGGCCGCTTCGTTCCTGCGACTCCCTTTCGCTAGCCTCCTCGATCGCCTTTTCGTACTGTCTTTGTTTGCTCAACAATTCCGTAATCAGGGCGATTCCCTCCGGAGTATTCCGCACATCGATCGCAACCTTATTTGAGCGAAGAGGACGGACTGAAACGCCGGCATACCGTCTCTTTGAAAAAATGTCGGCAATCACTACGTCGCTTTCGTAACCTGCATGAACATAAACCGTTGCGTATCCATTTTCGCGTTGTTTGATTTTCATTTTTCATCGTCTCCCTTTGGTTAATTTATAGTGAGCGGAAATTCCGCCTTCACTCACTTTGTTGCCGATGACCGCCGTTTCGCACAGCTTCGGCATCGCCTTTCACTTACAATGTTGCCGGCACCATCTGTTTTTCACATTCCGCGACCAACTAAAAAATTGAAACCTGACGAAAATACGAACGTATATTCCTGTATAAACAAAAACGGAAAATGCGTGCCCGAAGCGGAGTCATCCGCCACCCTTTCCGTTCTGTATCGAAAAACGCGGTATTGCCGCAGGAATTAGCGTACGCCGGCCGATCGAATCCGAGATGAGGTATGTTGAACATACGTCTTCTCCTAACCGCTACCGACCGGAAATGCATCCGCCGAGCATTTGGCGCTACTCGGCGCTTGAAACGGTACCCGCATGGCGATGTACTCACGTTTGGAGCCGCGAATACTACGGGCTTGATGGCCTGGGAGGCCTCCGGCAGACAGTGTTGACGCAAAGACCGCCGGTATTACAACGCGCGTCTCCTCCCCGTTTAGCCGTTGCAGCGGCGTAGGTTCATCGGAGGCGCGGAACTGGATTACGAGAGATATTCTGAAAGGTTGCCGTCCATATCCGCATCATAGAACCGCCGGAGCCGCCGGAGCGACCGGAACGCGGCGTGATGATGAGTACCGGCCCGCCCGGCAAGCGCGCTGATTGATACGGAGCCGTCCGTCGCAAGGACCATAGCCGCAAAAGTTGCCGCCGCTTTGTTGCCGCTGCGCTCTATCAGTTCGCGGATAAGCCCGGCCCGATCCGGTTCGATGCGGTCAACGGTTACGCCGAACTCCGCGTCGGATTCCGGATAACGGACTCGATTGCGCCACCGGGCGTTTTTGCGCCACAGGTTAATCCGCTTGTATCGTAGGTGTACGTAGAGCAGCCGCCGGAAGTCCGTAATATCGTCCCTTGCCGCGAGCCGGAGCACTACGTCATCAAACGATGCGTCAGCGTCATAAACGTCGCCAGCCCCGAAAGATATGACGCGCCGCCGGTGCCAGTGCTTGACGTCGGACAGTGACGCATAAAGCTCGTCAAACGTCATGGCCGCGCCCCCTCTCCGCGATAATCAACCGAGTCACTTCGGTTTTATAGGACATGAGCCGCTTATAACGGAGGGCCTGCGGTCTTGAAGCGGATCGGCCGCGCAGGAAATCGTATCGGGCCCGGCCGTACTCGTTAGCCTTCCGTGTAAAGAATGTGATGCGGTCGGTGGTCGTCTTGCTCACGATACCAACTCCTTTACGAATACCGCAGCACACCACAGGAGCAGGCGGAGAATGGCCTTGAGCTTGCGTTTGCTGATGCGCGGATTAACCGACCTGTGCCGGCAATAATTTGGAGTGTAGGCTGTCACTGACGATCACCTCCTCCGGAACAATAAAGCCGATGGACCGCGCTTGGGCCGATGTCAACGATACGGAGCCGAGGACAGCGCGGTTTGAAACGCCGGTTACAGCGCGGAAATGAAACGGGTCAGACGACAACTCTTGCGATGTCCCGAGCAGATGCGCGATATAACGGCCGGTTGTCGGATCGATCACGTAACGGATTTGGTGTGGCATGTCTGCGAGTTCGATCGTTGGATTACGCTGCGGCTTGGGGACGAGGCCTAGCGCGTAAAGTTGATCCGGATTGGCTTCGACGGTGCCACTGGTCCAGCGACGGTCGAGTGCGGGGAATATCGTGAGGAATAACGACGGGTGTACGGTGACGCGTTTAGCGGTGCGGCCGGTTCCGAGGGTGACTTCGATAAGGCGCGTCCGGCAGTTCCGGTAGAAGCCGATTTCTTGCGTTGAGACGAGGATTGCTTTGTTCATTTCATAACCTCCTATACTACTATACGTATATTCGTTTATCTGAAACAAAGTATATACGCGTTTTAGTATAGAGTCAACAACTAATTTACGGACGTTCGAATATTCGTTTATAATGATCAATGAGGGAGGCGTGTACGTGCGTAAAATTACTATCCGTTTAAATGAGGTTATGCAAGAGCGCGGATTAACCCAAACAAAGCTTGCGGAAATGGCTAACGTACGCCAGGCCGCAATATCTGAAATGTCCCGTAACATACGCGAGCAAATTAACCTTAAGACATTAGAGAAGATTGCGGACGCGCTCGGGATAGATGATATATCCGAGTTGATAACGATTAAAAAGGAATAGATACATAAAGCCGGCCGCCGGCCGTTGAGGTTAGCGGCTTTTTGTACCGTCGGTTTAAGCGACGTTTATAGACGCGTCTGACCTCCCGACATTAACGGCCGAAGTCAAAGCGGCACTCAAAGCCGAGCGAGAAGCGCGCGAACAAGCGGATGCTCGCAAATTTACCGTGCGTTTTCCGTGGATTTTGCGCGGAATTAGGCGTTTTGGACGTGGAGGAGTATTAGCGAAAGGGTAGCGGGGTTGCGGCGGTAATTTGACGAAAAAAAAAAAAAACGCCAGCTTACGGAGCGTATCCGCATGTGCTGGCGTTGATTATGTACGTATTATTTCGTTTCCCCGACAAGCTTAAACTTGCCGCCTTCTGCGTTCCCGATTTCGTAGTTTTTAACGGTCAAGGTTACGATGGTGTTGTCGTCCCATGCCGGAATATTCTCGCTACTCCCATAGCGCGCTTGAACTTCATCGATAATTGCCTCGCATTTCGCCCGGAGCTCACGGTCAGATAAATCATACGCGCCCTTCCCTTTGTACGCATAGATCATGTCCGGTTGATTATCGACATCTATAACGATGTTCCCAAGGGTACCCGCATCGCTTGCGTTAAAGTACACCTTTTCGACGACGAAATCGTCCGTAACGGTAGCGCCTTCAATTTCGCGAGCCATCGCATTAAAAAAGACGATATTCTTCATCGCGCCTATTTGGTCACTCAGCGCCTGCTGCGTCGTCGTAAGCAGCGCGTTTTCTTGCCGGAGCGCCCTATTCTCCGATTCTAGCTTCGCACTGATGTCGTCAATTTTGGCCGATGTGAAATACCAAATTCCTGCCGAAAGCACGACCGAAACAGCCGCGACCGACAAAGAAATGATTGGCAATACATCCCGTTTGGGCTTTGGTGCCGGTTCTAGTTGTCGTTCAACAATCACGCTTTCCTCCAACTTTAGACCCACCTTTCGTTTCGCTGGCTATATTTTACTATAAAGGATAAAAAGAAAAAAGCCCTCTAGCGCAATCCCCACGTTTTACTACGCAAGAACCCGCCAGAGGGCTTCGTGTTATTCCGTTTTATTTACGTCATCCGCGCCGGTACCGCCGTTCGCGCCATCAGAAAGACCCTCCGCCAGCATATACGCAACACACGCGCCAACCGCGCCAATAATCCCGGTCACCTGCAGCGTTACGTTTTCGCCTGCGCCGGCAGCCGCAAGGACTGACGTTGCGAGCGCGGCCAGATTACGCGAAATTAGCGTCTTATTGCGTCGACCTAACGTTACCCCTCGGTCTGGAATAGAGCGGCTGATTTCGCGTAAAAGACACGGAATACGGGCGGGAGCCGGCCACCCCCGAAGAGACGCGCGGCTTTGAAAAAATTTCGCAGATATCAGATTTTGGTACTTGCAGCGATGCGCTCCCGTGTGGTATATTATTTGGGCGGGAAGAAATTGTCGAAATGACTGTGCGGTGACAAACCGTTGATATAGCGGGTTTTACGATGACTGTGCGTCGACATTTCGGAATAAATTTGCGGGGCCATAGCTCAGCTGGGAGAGCGCATCGCTGGCAGCGATGAGGTCAGGGGTTCGATCCCCCTTGGCTCCACCATAATTACACCTTAAGGATCGTTAGCTCAGTTGGTAGAGCAGTTGACTCTTAATCATCTGGTCCAGGGTTCGAGTCCCTGACGATCCATAGAGCAAAACGGCAGAGATGCCGTTTTTTTTATTTATCTCGTGTTTTGCGGTGGTCACGAAAAATAACGGTAATAAACTTCTGCCCAAGATTTCCCGTAGGCAGCGTCCCGAAATCTAACGGTTCGAAATCTAACGGTTGTAACAGCGGCTATTTTCCGAAAAAAGACCTTTTTTAAATTCTAACGGTTGTGATCGTCGTTATTTGCCTGGATTTAAGCAAAAAAGCCGGATTTCAGCGAAATAAGCGCCATGGCAACCGTTACGATTTGAAATCAACGTTCTAGGGACAAATAGCGGTTGTGGCATCCGTTAGCATATTTGTGCGATTAGATGATGGCATGCTAGTAAAAAGAAGCCCCCTTATAACGGTTGCTTACCGCTTCCGCCGCCTAAGGGAGCTTCTTTTTTTCATTTATTAGTCGATAAACCCAAGGTATTCCAGCATGCGCTTCAGCAAAACGGCGCTTTGGGCGCGGGTAGCGAATTCGCCGGGAGCAAACGCGTTGTTTTTCGCGCCTTCGATCATCCCTGCCGCAAGCAGTTGCTTGACGGGTTCCTGAGCCCAGCCCGCGATGCCGGAATGGTCGGAAAAGCGCTCGAGCGAAAGGGGATCCGTTCCCGGCAATTCCCCGGCGAAGCTTACGGCGCGGGCGATCATGACCGCCATTTGTTCGCGGGTGATCGGCGAGTTCGGCTTAAACGATCCGTTCGGATACCCGTTAATGAGCCCGCCAGCAACGGCAGCTTCCACCGCCCCTACATACCAGGCCCCCGCCGGAACGTCGTTAAAAGCGGATTGGCCCGTTTTTTCGAGAAGCCCTAAGGATCGTACGAGCATCGCTGAAAATTCGGCGCGGGTGACTTGACCGTCGGGCGTAAAACGCCCGTCAAGACCGCCGGTTAGGACAAGCTTGTTCGCGAGCGTTTCAATTTCGGATTTCGCCCAGTGCCCATCCTGGACATCCGAAAAAGTGCGTTCCGATTGAACCACGGTGTACGTGCTGTTATGCGGCGCATAGATGAAAGCTTCGGTTCCGTCCCCTGCCGCTTTAAATACCGAAGGGACAAAATGCGCCCGCCCGTTTGCATCGACCCGCACTGCGGTGGACTTGGCGGAATTAACCCCGGCGTCAAGCCTGATCGAGCGTTCCGTGTAAACCGCTCCCGTATCGGCCAGCTCCTTGCCGTCTAAGGAAAGCGAAAAATCAACCGGTGCCGCAAGCATTTGGCAGCCTTGTCCGGCCAGCGCTTCTTGCAGTTCCCCGGCTGCGGCATCCGTCTGTTTGCCGATGGCGGCGCTTAGGACCAAACCGCCCGATATGCTGTCCATGACGTGCAGCGGCAAGCCGTAACTCGCCCCATTGGCGCGTATCCGCAGCATTCCCTCGGGCTGCGTCAGGAGCGACTCCCGCAGCGCTTCCGCGGGAAGATCGGTCACCATGATCGGATCCGAGCCGTTAACGGTTATGATAACTTCGCGTTCTGAAGCAATTGCGGCGCTTAGGAGGGGGCCGTCCAGGATAAACCGCGTGACGGCTCTGCCGTCGCCCGCCGTTTCTTTTACGATGGCGGTCTGAACTTCCTTGCCGTTTATATAAATCCGTTCCCCCGAACTCTCCGCCGGAGCATCTACCGTTTTATCCGCCACGCCTGAAGAACGGGAACGGTGCGATCCCGAGGAGCCGGAACTCCCCGGTGTGCCCGGATCTGCAGGATCTGTAGGATCAGCCGGATCGGTCGGGTTTGTCGGGTTTGTCGGGTTTGTCGGGTCAGTCGGATTAACCGGATCATCGGGGCCGCCCGGATTTTCCGCTGTGTCTTCGACCGTCATCACGATACGGCCCGTATCCGTGATCTCGCCCGCAGTTATATTAACGGTCAGGGAATAAGGTTTATAGCCTGAAGCCGTAAATGAAACGGTTTGCTTGCCTTCGGGAATGTTAAAAAACGTAAAATTCCCTTGGCTGTCGGTCGCGGCGCTGCTGCCGTACACGGCGGCCGTGACCCCGGGAAGCGGGGCATCCCCCGTTCCATAAACGGTTCCCGTCACCGTTCCGGCGGTGGCCGGAGGCGGCGTTACGGTCACCTTGGCGGCTGCCGTAAAGGAGCCGTCTACGGTCGTGACCGTGATGTCGGCTTCGCCGGCCGCCACAGGAGCGACTTCGCCGCTTTGGCTAACCTCGGCCACCTCCGGAGCGCTGGAGCTCCAAATTACCGCGGGCTCGGTCGCGCCTTCGGGCAGGACGACGGCGGCGAGCTTCTGCGGCGCCTGACCCAAGACAAACGTCAGCCGGTCCGGCTCCAGCCTTACGCCGGTGACGCGAACCGCCGCCTGAATATCTTCGGCCGTAAGCCGGACGCTGCTCAAGGCCCGGATCAAGCCATGCGAATCCGCCTCATATACGTTTAAATACTGTCCCGCGGCAACGTTCGGAATGTCCTCCCCCAACCGGTACGCCGCCGCACCGGCCGGAAGCTCGGCGCCAAGCTGCGGCCGAACATCCGCGGAATCAGTAAGCGTATAAGCAAACGAATGATCCGCCCCTTGGGGCTCTGCCGCTGCTTTGACGGATTTATAAGCGGCGCCGGGGCCGACACGGAAGGCGGCTAACTCGGGCGCTTGCTCTTTAACCGTCAACTGGAGCGTCGTACGATCGGTGGCGCCCCCGGCATCCGTTACCGTGATATCGATGCTGTAGGTGCCGGGCTGCGCTGGCGTGCCCTGAAGTACCGACGTATGCACCCCCGTACCGATTAGGCTCAGGCCGGCGGGAAGGCCGGCCGCACTCCAGGTGATTCCGCCTCTTGCACCGTCAAATCCCGCAAGCGAAACCGAATAAGGGACAGCTTTGACCGCATCCGGCAAATCCTCGGTCAGAATCGCCGGCCTGAGGTAAGGATACCCGCCGTTCACGTCCGGATTGATCGCCCAAGTATTCGTAAAATCCCAGCCCGCAGCCGCATATGTGGATTGTTGCCGCATCTCGCTCGTCTCGCGGGCGTTCGCTCCGCTCGGATCGCTGCCGGCCGTCACCCCGGTGGTAACGGAGTCGAAAAAAGAATCCGCAACGAAAGAACCTGCGAAATCGGCTACACCCACCAATCCAACGATCAACGAGTAGGATGCCCCCGCCAAATTGGACTTGTCGACATTTCCGGCCGCATAAGTGCGCTGAACGCTGCCGCGAACGATATGAGACACAAGACCGGCAGATAAGAGATAATAATTATCGCTGGTCTGGTTCGATACGTTTCCTAACGCATACGAATCGCTGATCCCGCCCCTGCCCTGACTGCCGGCCAACCCGCCGACATAGATGTTGGGGGCCGTACCGCTAACGACGGAAGCCAAAGAAAAGGAGCGAGTGATTTCGCCTATGGCACCTCCTGCCAATCCGCCAGTAACCGCAGCCGGATTGGCGTTCGTCCCTCCCTTGACGCTGCCCGTTACATAAGCACGGTCGATGCTGCCATCGCTCATCAGACCGACCAGACCGCCGGTATAGGCGCCTCCCTCGATATGAACATCTACCCCCACGTTCTTGATCATGCCGGTGGAGCTGCCGAAAAATCCGACATTTTCCCGCTCATCGTCGATGACCCTGACCCCGGTGATCAAATGGCCCCTTCCGTCAAAAACTCCGCTAAATGCGGCATGCTCGTTGCCGCCGAAAGGAATCCAGCCATACCCGGCCAAATCAATATCGCCCAGCAGCAACAGGTTTCGGTTTAAATATTCCTCTTGGTTCCGGTCGATATAAATCAGCTGTTCCGCCGTGGATATTTGAACCCAGCCATCCGCTTCAGGCGGAGCCAGGCCGGCTTCGGCACGGACGGCACGGATTCCCCACGGTTCAAATATCGTAAAAATCATTAGTAAGGCTAAGAAAGCAGATAAGCGTTTTGTCATATTGGCTCCCCTTTACAAGTAACAGTTAAGAAAAACACCTCGTTCATCCAGGCCGACTTGAGGTGAATAACGGCATCTGTGTCCACATTTTGCAAACTCCCGTTTTTTCACAAATAACGGCTCCGGTGTTCCTTAGCCCACCAGGTCCAGTCCCTCTTCTCCCCCCTCTCTACCTACGAATTTATAGATTCTATAATGGCTCAAGACCAAAATCAGTGCTTGACAAAATAAATGATTACGGAGATGGAGGTAGGCTCTCCAAACCACTTTGCACCTTTATTCCTTTGGTTCAGGAAGCCAAGTCACCTGGTCAAACGGGATAATCGTGCAAAGCCTCCGGATAGCGAGTCTCGTTCCAGGCCACGGTCTGTTGCCGGCTTGACTGTCAAGCACTGATGATTAGGTTGAACCTGTATAATCTTAAAAAATACGAATTTTTATTTTTAATAGTCGCATTTCATAGTGTAATATAGTGGCATGATCGTGATGTTTCATTTTTGTTTCAGATTTTAAATACAGAAGGAAGATGGGGAATGGAGTCATTATCGACAGAAAAAAATGAAATTGCCCGCCGTCAATTGATCGGCTTTTCCCGGGAAATGAACAGTCTGGAGCACTGGTTGGCGGACCCCGGCAGGAAGCTGCGGTTATTTTCGGTTTCCGGCATCGGCGGCATCGGCAAAACAACGCTGCTGACGGAAATGTTTCATAAGGCCAAGCAAGCTTCGCTGCTGACGGTATGGCTGGACGGTCAGTCCGAGCTAACGACTTCCGGAGTTTTTTTATCCAGTCTCGAAATGAGCCTGCAAAGCGAATACGGCAGATTCAGGGACCCGGAGGTTCCCCTTCTGCCTTACCTGATTGCGGAGCTGTCCAGGCAGCGTTCCGTTTTGGTGATGGATAACTGCGAACGTCTGGACCTGATTGAAAGCTGGCTGCTTTCCAGCTTTTTGCCGAGGCTGAAAGACGCGGGAGTGCTGCTCGTCATCGCCTCGCGAAACGGCCTCCCCCTTAAATGGCGCACGAATCCGCTTTGGGGCGGCCGCATTCAAACGTTCCCCCTCAAGCTTTTTTCGCGTGAAGAGATCCACGAGTATTTGCAAAATAGCGGCCTGGAAGAAACCGTGCAGAAGGAAATTGCCCAAAAAACGGAAGGTCTTCCCCTGCTGCTGGCGACGATCGTGGACTGGCGGCGTTCCCGGGAAGGGGATGTCCGGGAAATCCCCAGCATGCTTAGCGCCGAATTTTTAAAAGAGGCCGCTTCCCCTTCCCTGTACCAGGCGTTAACCGTCCTATCGCTGCTGCCGGCAGCCGATCAGCCCGCCATCAACTTATTGCTGGACGAACCGCTCAGCGCTTCCGGCTATTTTGAACTCGGCAAGCTGTCCTTTATCCGCAGCACTCCATACGGCCTGTCCCTGCACCATGTCGTCGCCCGCCTTTTGCGGGAGGAGCACGCCCGAAGAAACCCCAGCCAGTTTCAGCAGCTGCGCCTTGATGTGTTCAAGCTGCTCGCCGAACAATTCCGGCTGGCGGATAAACGCCGGCAGATGCAGATTGCCGCTCATGTGCTGGAGCTGTACCGCGAGTTCCTGCCGGCCGCCCATGCCTACGCCGATTTTTCTTCCACCCTGAAGCCGCAGGAACATAGCCCTTTTCGTCCGGAAGATCTAAACGGTCTGCAGCGGTTTCTGGCCTGGTCGATTTCCCACTCCGATTGGCAATCCGAGCTGGTCGATCCGCAAAAATATCACGAATTGCTGGAAACCATCGCCGCCAAACATCCCGAGGGGGTTTTTGTCGTACGTGATCCGGGCGGAGTCCCGCTGGCGTTTTGCGCCGGCTTCTGGCTGCATGCCGGGACGATGCCGCTCATGGAACGTTACGCTCCCCGGCTTCTGTCCATCCTTGGCGAGGAGGCCCCCGCGCTGCGCCGTCTTCCCGCGGAAGCGGCCGACACGATCTGCGTGCTGCTCGCCGCGGTAAACAGCCGGCACCCGCTGTACGGCCCCGAGGAACTGGGCGCGTTGCTGATGCGGCAATGGCTGATTTTTATGACCCGCGGATTCAAGGGCATCAATATCACCGCAGATCCGCATTTAAGCAGCTTGTTTTCCCTGCTGGGCTTCAAGGAAACCGGCCGGATCAAGCCCGAAGGGCCCGCGGAAACGGGAGAACTGACCCGCTGGGAACTCGATTTCCGGCAAGCTGCGTTTGACGAGTGGGTGCAAAATGTGATCCGGCAGACCGGTCCCGCAGACAAGGCGCCAAACGTGCCTCTGCCGGAAGCTGGGCAAAGCGCATCCGTGGCGATCGACGGCAAAGCCGCTAAGCAATTGCTGGAGCATCTGTACGATACGGAGCAGTTGGAGCGGATACCGGCCGTTCGTGCGCTGCGTTTGCCCGCTGCCGCCGCGCAAAAATACGCGCTCGATCTTCTGACCGCCGAGCCGCCCGCCTACCCGTTAACGAAAACGGAACAGCAAATCCTTATGGCAAGTTATTTACAGAAAGAATGGAACAAAAACGAGCTCGCCGCCCGTTTCCATATGAGCCGGGCAACATTTTACCGCCATTCCCGGACTGCCATGGAACATTTTGCGCTTGCTCTGACACGCCTGGTTTCAAACTAGAAGTCCGGTAATATACGCGGCCGATCCGTCCGGGGTCGGTCCGTTTTTTCACGCTGAGCCGGCGCTTCCTTCCCTTTTCTCCGCCAATCACCTCTATTCCCAACCCTGCATACCTATAAAGAACCATTCAAATTTAGAATAATTGTTCCGGCAGGAAAGTATGTTTTAATCAAAAGGGCTTGTAAGCGGATACAATCCGGCAAGCTTTTTCGCTTCTCTATCCGCATACTTACTTTGGGAGGGAAAAAACATGGCCTTCATGAACCAGAAAGGTTGGCGGATTACGTCCGTCGTGTTGTGCATCGCGTTGTGCGGAGCTTTGCTGTTTGGCTGTTCGGGCAAAAGCAACGAAGGGGCCGGCGGGTCCGGAAAAACGACGATTACGGTCACGTACCGGGACGATGGCGCCGGGGAAAAAGGCTCGTTTTACAAATGGATTAAAGAAGTTGCCGCCGGCTATCCCGACAAAAACGTGGAAATCAAGTCGACGCCGATTCAGGCGTCCGAAGGGGACTATTTTGCCAAAGTCGCTTTGGCTCTGAAATCGAAAGATACGGCGCCGGACATTGTTACCGAGGATACGTTTATCCTGAACTCCGACGCCAGTGCGGGTTACCTTGAACCGCTCGATGAACGGCTGAAAGAATGGGAGGATTGGACCAACGGCTCGTTTATCGAAGCGATGAAAAAAGGCGTAACCGCCAGCGACGGCAAGGTGTACGGCGTGCCCTACAATACCGATTCGCGCGGGCTTTGGTATAACAAGGAAATTTTCAAGCGGGCCGGACTTCCCGAGGACTGGCGGCCCAAAAACTGGGACGAGGTGCTGGACGCGGCCCGGACGATCAAAGAGAAGGAGCCGGACGTCGTGCCGATCTGGATGAACATGGGCAAGGCGACGGGCGAAGCCACCTCGATGCAGACCTATGAAATGCTGCTGTACGGCACGGGCGAACGGCTATATGACGACGCCGGGGGGAAATGGATCGTACAGAGCCAAGGCATCCTCGACGCGCTCGGATTTATTGAAACCGTGAACAAGGAGCAGCTCGGGCCGCCGCTCTCCAAAGTGCTGAACGGCCAGGCCGGCAACACCGCTTCACGCGAATATTTGCCGCAGGGCAAGCTGGCGATTTCGCTCGACGGTTCCTGGATTACCGGCAATTATCTGGACACCGGGGCCGCCCCTTGGCCCGAATACAAAGACGTGCTCGGCTTTGCCCCGATGCCGACGAGTCAAGGCCAGGATCCCGGCACGATCACGCTGGCCGGCGGTTGGGCGTTGTCCATCCCAAGCAATGCCAAACATAAAGACGAAGCTTGGGAATTCATCAAATATGCGTTAAGTAAAGAAAACAGCCAAAAACTCGTCATGTCCTCCGGCAACATTACGGTCCGGGCCGACGTGGCCAAAGATCCGGAATACACGAAAATGCCGTTTAACGAAATCGCCACGGAATATTTGCAAAACGCCGAGTTCAGACCGGCCCAGGAAAAGTACCCCGAGGTGTCCACGCAAATCCAAACGATGGTCGAATCCGTGGCAACGGGAACCTCTCCGGCCGACGCCGCCAAAAAATACGCTCAGGACGTCACCCGCATCGTCGGCGAAGATCATGTGATGCAAAAATAGCGGAGAGCACTTTGCCTATCGGGGGAGGAGAACGATATGAGCAGCATAACGGCCGAACCGTATCGGCAAAAAAGAAACTCAATAACGTGGCTCTACTTTTTGCTTCCGTCCGTCCTCATCATGCTGATTTTCTTTATATATCCGGTGTTCCTGACCTTTTTCTATTCGTTCACGAACCTGGCCTTAACCGGAGAGTCCGCGAAGGAGTTGAAGTTTGTCGGGATCGATAACTATATCCATATGTTCAAGGACCCGACGGTTCGCATCAGCATCTGGAATACGCTGATTTTCCTGTTTGGATCGGCGGTGATCGGCCAGCAGGTGCTCGGCTTTGTCATCGCTTTATTGATGAAGCATAAAAACAAGCTGTTCCGCCGCGTCATCGGCACGATCGTGCTGGCCGGCTGGGTAACTCCGGAAATCGTCTGCGCCTTGTGCCTGTACAGTTTTTTCGGGGACGAAGGCACGTTAAACTCAGGTCTCGCTTTTTTCGGCATCCCGGCGGTTACCTGGCTGTTCACCGTACCGATGCTGACGATTATCCTGGCCAACATCTGGCACGGAACCGCCTTCTCCATGCTCGTGTTTCAAGCGGCGCTGGACGATGTGCCAAGCGAGGTCGAAGAGGCCGCCGTCGTCGACGGGGCCTCGAGATGGCAGGTGCTCACCCGGATCATCCTGCCCTATATTAAGGAAAGCTTTGTCACCAATATGATGCTCGTTACCTTGCAGACGCTTGGGGTTTTCGGGCTGATCTACGCCATGACCGGCGGGGGGCCGGGCACTTCGACGACGACGCTGCCGATCTTTATGTACAATCAGGCCTTTGTCAATTACCAGCTTGGATACGGAACCGCGATTTCCCTGCTGCTCCTGCTGATCGGAGTGGTGCTCAGCCTGTTCTATATCCGCTCGTTGAAATAACCTTTTGACAAGGAGACTTCGTATGAACGCCAAACAACGCAAAATCGTCTACAGGGTGTTGCCGTACGCCATTCTTACCTTTATCGGCATCTGTTTCGTGCTGCCGCTGCTTTGGGTCATCGTCGCCTCGATCGACTCGAACGCGATGCAGACGCTTAAGTTGCCGCACCGGGTGACGGCGGAGAACTACATCGAGGTGATCACCAGCCGGGAAAATCAGCGCGCCTTCCTGATCGGACTCATCATGTCGCTCGGCCAGGCGGTGCTCGTCGTCATCCTGGCCCTGCTTGCGGCCTATCCCTTATCGCGGTACCAAATGAAATACAAAAAGCCGTTCATGCTGACCATTTTATTTATGACTTCCCTGCCGATTACGGCGGTGATGGTCCCGGTGTACCAATTGTTCCTTACCTTGAATTTGTATGACCAGATTTACGGGGTGATCCTGTTTTACGTCGCTTCCTCAATGCCTTATGGAATTTGGATGCTGAAAAACTTTATGGATTCCGTGCCGCAGGACCTGGAAGAGGCGGCATGGGTCGACGGAGCGTCGGTGTTTACGGGCATTCGCAAGGTGGTTGCTCCCCTGATGATCCCCGGCATTTGCACGGTGGCCATCTTTACGTTCTCGGGAAGCTGGGGCAATTTCTTCGTTCCGTACATTCTGCTGCAGAATCCCGAAAATTTCCCGGCTTCCTTAAAACTGTACCAGTTCTTCGGGCAATACGGGATGGTCGAGTACGGGAACCTGGCCGCTTTCTCCATCCTGTATGCGATCCCTTCCATCGTATTGTATATCCTTTCGCAGCGCTTTATGTCCAAAGGGTTTGGCCTTCAGGGCGGAACGAAGGGCTAAAAATGAAGCAGGGCCGCGTCCTCGAACGCGGCCTCCTTATTATTCAAATTCCATGTTCATTCCCTCGTAGTGTGCGGCCATGTCCGCGCAGATCTCCGCCATCCGCCGCGCAAGCCGTTGGGGTTCGCGAATCTTCAGCGCTTTGCCGTAAGGCAGCAAATAGTACGGCACATAGGTATGCAAGGCGGAAGCATCCATTTTGAATTCCGCTGCCCCTTCACTCCGCCGCACCAGCGTGTGCCCGAACATCCAATGGTTTTGCAGTTCATTTAAGACCCGGTCATGTCCGGCAATGCGAACGGTAACCAGGGACTTCTCCTGCAGCGAAGGCGGGAGCAAACCGCCCAGCAAAAAATCTTTCGCGGAGAAATCCGCCGGCCGTTCAAACCGGTGATCCGAAGGCACTAGGCGGACGATGCGGTCTACCCGGAAGCTGCGCAGCCCCTGGCGCAGGCGGCAAAATCCGACCGTATACCAGGTCCCCTTCCAGTGGATGATGCCGTAGCAATCAAACACGCGGCACTCCATAGCCGAATCCTTGCCCCGCGCATACTCCATAACAAGCGACCGCCCTTCCGCCGCCGCTTCCTCAAGCTGCTGCAAATAAGCCGACTGTTTCTCGTCTACAGGGGGATAAATCACGGACACGCCGCGGCCATGACGTTCCATATGGTCAAGCTGCTTCTCGTTCGTGTAACGCTTTAATTTCTCTACCGCCCGCTCCAGCGCGGCGGAAAACGGATATCCCGCCTCCCTGGCGAATATCGAAGCGTGCACCAGCGCTTTCTGCTCGTCCGCGTCAAACAGCAACGGCGACTCCGTAAAATCGCCGAGAATCCGATAGCCTCCGTTAGGTCCGGAATCGGCGGTAATCGGCACGCCGCTGGCGCATAAAGAGTCAATGCAGCGGTATACGGTTCGGATATGGATTTCCAACTCGTCCGCCAGCTGCCGGGCGGTCATTTTCCTTCCCGACCGGAGCAGCCAAAGAATGGATAGCATGTTATCGGCTTTGGACATGACCATTTTTACCTTTCTCAGGAGAAGCTTAATTTCCTCTCTTCATTTCACCTAAATAACGACGCTGACATCCGTTAGAATGACAGCTCGCTTGTGGGCCGCGTCTTAAATTGAAGCGTACTTCGGACTTCGAATATCGGACTTCGGATGGGCCAAGCGCCGTTTTCGGTTCCGCCCAGTTTCGTTTAAACATGACCATCGCTTTCATTTGCAGCATATGATGAAGCAAGTTGACTTCAAAGCAGGTGGTGTGCTTGACAAAAAGAAAACGAAAGACGAAAAAAACGGACGATGGGATAATTACCGCTAGTGACCTGGCCATTATCGGAGCCGGATTCGCCGCCTTGGGCAACTTTTTCGAATTGCTGTCCCTGCTGAAGCTGCGCGAGGAAGAGGCAGCCGACGGGACGGCGGCGAAGGACCCTAAGCCGAAAGGATCATAATAATTTCAAAATGTTCATAAAGGTATCTCTTCAAGAGTTTCGCGACAGCTTGGCCACTTTCAGCCGCCATTTTCTCCACTTCATATATACAATCACCAGCAGCAGAGCCCCAAGGCCCATAAAGAAATATTTCAAATATTTCTCCACTAGCCCGATCGCGTATTGCCACTGCTCGCCGAACACGAATCCGATGCCTACAAAAGCGGTGACCCATATAGCTGCCCCGGTATAGGCATAAAGGGCAAACGTGCGGTAAGGGATGCGAATGATGCCTACGAAATATCCGAAAAACTGTCTGACCCCCGGCACGAAAAAATTGATCAACAGCATTTTGTTTCCATATTTCTCATAAATGCGCCTGGTCTTCTCCAAGTGGGAAGGTTTCAAAAAAATCCATTTGCCGTAGCGCTCAACGAGCGGCGCCCCGATCCAGCGGCCAAGCCAGTACGTAATCGTTACGCCAATCACCGATCCTGCGTAGCCGGCCAGCAAAGCCGGAACGAATTGGAGTACCCCTTTATAGGCCAAATAACCGGTATATGTCAGCGTCGTTTGCCCCGGCGGCAACGGCAGCGCGATAAAATCCACCGGCAGTCCGAGCAGCAGTACAAAGTAACCGTAATGCTCGAACATCCGCTCAATCCAAGCCAGCACGTTCATGATCGTTCTCCTTTTACGAGTTCAAGGCGCCGCCATCAATTCGCCCTATTCTTTTTTTATGTTAACAGTATACGCGGAGAATTTCCAATCCAAAATGGCCCTAGGGCGGGTTCCATCCTGGACCGGGGCCGGGGGAAGGGGAAGCTCGAACCCGTAAAATAGACGCCGCTCTAACGGACCCACGTGACTCTTGACTCAAAACCAGTGCATCCGGGCCGACTTGAGGTAAATAAAATGATCTGTGTCCGTCCCTCGTGTTTACATGTTACAAACCTCCGTTTTTTCGAAAAAAACGGCTCTGATGCCCCCTAGCCCCCTGAGTCCTCTTCTCCTCCCCTCTCTACCTGCGCATCGCCCTCTACCACACCGGAATTTTGTTACTCAACTTTCGCAGAGCAAAAATCAGCTTGAGTCCTTGAACTGAAGGTGTTCAAAGATTTAAGATAAGCGGACAGAAGAGGTGTCCGGCTCAGCCTTATAATCCTTGCTTGCCTTGCCAGTCAAGTCGAAAAACGATCGTGGCAAGAAACGCGGAAGGGCGTCTGAAAGCTTGAGGATAGGGAAGTGGGGTGGGCGGCAGATCAACACTCCCTATCTGGAGGCTTTGCACGATTATCCCCTTTGATCAGGTTACAAAGAGAAAGACAAGCTCAAGAGAAAAAATATTTGGTGGAGAAGCAGATAGGTTCGAGATAATTTAGACGGACATAGGCCATAGGAGAAGAAATTAGGTTTCAAGGAGGTGAAACAGACCGGACCAGAGATTAAGACAGGAGATCAGGACAGGAGATCAAGGACCCATTAAGTTGATCTGCATCAAACTCCCCCCATATTTTCAAGCACCACGAATCAGGCCGCAGCCGCAAGGGGCTGGTTCGGTTGGCGCGCGATTAGCCGGGGGTAAGGAAGCACCGGCACTGCCACACACATCTGCAGCAGCTTCTGCCGCATCGTTTCTTCAGCTCCGGGTAGTCCTCCGGACAGGCGCAGGCCTGCTCACTGTTAAAACGGCTGTTGAATGGTTGAAGTTCCGTTCCCGTATTGATCTCCATGTTTACTCGCCCCCGAATCAATGATATACGAACATAAGTTCCATTTATTTCATTATACCAAACGTATGTTCTCTTATCAAGCCGAAAATCTCATCTGAACCGCCTCATTTTTTCCTCATCTTTTTTGTTTTTTTTCATCTCTCTTTTTTGGAACCCTTGCTCTAGCCCCCACCCCCTGCTCCCTGAAAGAAAGGGATAACCGTGCAAAGGCAGGCAGCAGGCAGGAACACCAAGAGTTTAATAATCTTAAGCGAAAAAAACCGAGCCAGAGAAGGCAGTCTCCCCTGGCTCGGTCCTTTAAAGCAACCGGTTTATCCAAATCGGCCGGAAATATAATCATCCGTCCGTTTTTCCGACGGATTCGTAAAGATCTTGCTGGTGTCGTCATATTCGACCAATTCCCCCATGAGGAAAAACGCGGTTTTTTCCGATACCCGCGCAGCCTGATGCATGTTGTGGGTTACGATAATAATGCAATATTCGCGTTTTAATTCGGCGATCAGTTCCTCGATTTTGGCGCTCGAAATCGGATCCAGCGCGGATGCCGGTTCGTCCATCAAAATGATGCTCGGATTAACGGCGATCGAACGGGCGATGCAAAGCCGCTGCTGCTGGCCGCCGGACAACGCGAGCGCCGAGCTGTGCAGCCGGTCCTTCGTCTCGTTCCAGAGCGCGGCTTTGGTGAGCGACTCCTCTACGATCCGATCCAGCTTTTTCTTGTCGCGAATCCCGTGGTAACGCGGTCCAAAAGCGATATTTTCATAAATCGATTTGTGAAACGGGTTCGGCTTCTGCCATACCATGCCGATCTTTTGCCGCAGCAGCACGACGTCGGTTTTCGGATCGTTGATATTGTCGTCCCCGATCCAGATGTCCCCGGTGATCCGCGCGCCGGAAATCAAATCGTTCATCCGGTTCAAGCTGCGCAGGAACGTCGATTTCCCGCAGCCGGACGGGCCGATTAACGCCGTCACCTGCCGTGAGGCGAAGTCGAGCGAGATTTCTTTCACGGCCTGCTTTTCTCCGTAAAACACGCTCAAGTTTTTGGTGGATAATGCGGTATTTTGCACCTCGGAGCCCTCCTATTTCGTAGCCGTAAATTTCTTGTACATCAGGCGGCCGACCCAACGTGCGAGCAGGTTGAACAGAAGCACCGTGATGATAAGCACGGCCGAAGCGCCTGCGGCGATTTCGGGAGCGTCCGGAGCCAGCCCTTCGGAATTGATCTTCCAGATGTGGACGGCCAGCGTCTCCGCCGGGCGAAACGGGTTCAGCGGCGACGTCGGGCTAAGCGGGTTCCAGTTCCCGAAGTCCAGTCTCGGACTGCTCATACCGGCCGTAAACAACAGCGCCGCCGCTTCGCCAAACACGCGGCCCGCAGCCAGAATCGTCCCGGTCAAAATGACCGGCATCGCGATCGGCAGCATAATCGAACTGATCGTTTTCCATTTGGACAAGCCCAGTGCCAGGCTCGCTTCCTTCTGCGCCTGCGGCACGCTGGCCATGCCCTGTTCGGTAATCCGCACCATCAGCGGCAGGTTGAACACGGTTAACGCCAGCGCCCCGGAGAACAGGGAGAAGCCGAAGCCAAACACATTAACGATCACGAGCAGACCGAACAAGCCGACGACAATCGACGGAAAAGAGGACAGCACCTCAACGATCAGCCGGATAAAAGACGTCAGTTTGCCCGGTTTCGCATATTCGCTCATATAGATGCCCGCCCCGAGTCCAAGCGGAATCGTGATAATCAGCGTCAGAACAAGCAGGAACAAGGAATTGAACAATTGCGGACCGATCCCCCCGCCCGCCTTGATCGTTTCCGGCGGAGAGGTCAGAAAATCAAAGCTGATGTGCCCGAGCCCGCGGACCAAAATAAATCCGAGCAGCCCGGCCATGATCAGCACAATAACGCCTGCCAGCGTAACAATAACGGCCGTGGCGATTTTATCTGCGGTTTTTGCACTCATCGTTTTGCTCTCCTTTCCAGCCCACGCACGATAAAGACGAAGACGAAGGTCATCAGCATCAAAATCAAGGCAAGCGTCCACAGCACGTTGTTCTGTGTCGTTCCCATGGCCGTATTGCCCATGCTGAGCGTGATGACGCTGGTCAGCGTGGAGGTGGATTCAAACAGCGAGCGCGGAATGTGCGGCGCGTTCCCGATGACCATCTGTACGGCGAGCGCTTCCCCGAAGGCCCGGGCCATCCCCAGCACGACCCCGGTGAGCAGCGACGGCATCGTGGTCGGCAGGACGGTCCGCCACAACGTTTGCCACCGCGTGGCCCCAAGTGCATAAGAACCTTCTTTCAATCCGGGAGGTAGAGCGGTGATCGCATCCGTGGCGATGGACGTAATCGTCGGCAAAATCATAATCGACAATACCGTCGCCCCCGCAAAAATGCCAAGGCCCTGTCCGGGAAAAATATCCCGGTAAAACGGAACGATTACGCTCAGGCCGACAAAACCGTAAACGACCGAAGGAATCCCGGCCAACAGCTCGATTACCGGCAGCAGAAATTTTTTGCCGAATTTAGGCATAATTTCAACCATGAACAGAGCTGCGCAGATGCTGAGCGGCGCCGCGATGATGGCCGCCAGGATCGAAGTGCTGAACGATCCCAAAATGAATGGGAGCGCTCCGAACACCGGAGGAACTCCGTCCGGTCTCCACTCGGTGCTTCCGAAAATTTGGCCAATCGAAATCCCGTCCTGAAAAAAGGTGCTTAAACCTCTGGTTGAGACAAAATACACCATCGAAAATATCGTCACAACCAGCAGCACGATGCAAAATGACGTAAATATTTTACCGGTCCATTCCTCTATAATGTGCGGTTGTACTTTTTTGTTTCCGCCGGATTGAGCCATGAAACCTCTCCCTTTACACAGCACAGAAAGAGGCAGAAATGTCCGCCTCTTCTCTCTGCCGATATGATGTTATCGAATATAGTGTTGTTTATTTGGTAATGTTGCCGTCCACATCGCGTTTAACTTGCATTTTGCTGATCGGGATATAGCCGAGTTCCTCAACATCGCCGTTATCGCCTTGTACTTCAGGGGAAACCATAAAGTCCAGGAACGCCTTAACGACTTCGTTCGGCTCGCCCTTCGTGTACATATGCTCGTAAGCCCATACCGGATAAGTGCCGTTAGCCACATTGTCCACCGTTGCTTCCACGCCTTCGTATTTCACGGCTTTTACGGTTTCATCCAGGTAGGAAAGCGCAAGATAACCGATGGCTCCCGGCGTTTCGCCGACAAGCTTCTTAACCGTACCGGAGGAATCCTCTTGGATCGAACCTTGCAGATCTTCCGTCTTCGTGCCAAGCGCGTATTTCTCAAAGGTTGCGCGCGTACCGGAGCTCGAAGGACGGTTTACGATTTGAATCTTTTGATCCGGGCCGCCCAGGTCTTTCCAGTTCGTTACTTTACCCGTAAAAATTTGCACCAGTTGATCTTTCGTAAGGTTGTCGACCGTTACATCCGGATTCACTACAGCGGCCATAGCGACAACCGCTACTTGGTGGTCAACCAGTTCGGAAGCTTGAGCGGCTTCCAGCTTCTCTTCAGCGAACACGTCGGAGTTGCCGATGTCAGCCTGTCCGCCGGAAACTTGCGTCAGCCCCGTGCCGCTGCCTCCGCCTTGAACCTGAATGGATACGTTCGGATTTTGCTCCATGAATTTTTTCGAAACTTGATCTACCAGCGGTTGAAGCGCCGAGGAACCTACTGACAGGACCGAACCGGACAAATCCGAAGTCGCCTTGTTCCCGCCATTGTTTGCCGCTGCCTCGCTCGTCGCACCTCCATTACCGCCTTCAGCACCCGAGGTGTTAGTTTTCGCGTTGCCGCCCTGACCGCAAGCAGCCAAAGTCAAGCTTAATACCAAAGTCAAAACCATAAGCATACTCTTTTTCATTGTCTCAGGTTTCCCCCTTATTTGTTTTACAACCTGATTATAGGCGGCGAAGATCAATCCCGTGTTTTCGTAATGTAAACTTTGTGTAAAATGAACCTGGCGGTTACCCCTTAATTTCGACAATGGCAAACAAAAATAAACACTCCCTTAATTGAATACAGGGAGTGTTTATTCAAATCCGGCTATTCGAGTTCTCTCGTATTTTTGGACAACAGCCCGGTCAGTTCCTTCATAAACATATTGATATCTTTAAACTGGCGGTACACCGAAGCAAAACGGACGTAAGCTACTTCGTCCACGGGGTATAGCTGCTCCATCACCAATTCGCCGATCTCGCGGCTTTCCACTTCGGCATTGGCCGAATGGCGCATGGACCGCTCCACCTCGGACACGATGCTTTCCAGCCGCTCCACGGAAACGGGGCGTTTCTCGCAAGCCCGGATCAGCCCGCGCAGCATTTTCTCGCGGCTGAACTCCTCGCGGCTTCCATCCTTCTTGATGACGATCAGCGGCATTTCTTCCACCATTTCAAAGGTCGTAAAGCGCCGGCTGCATTTCTCGCATTCCCGCCGGCGGCGGATCGACCTGTTTTCGTTGGCCGGCCTCGAATCCAGCACCTTTGTCCCCAAATAATCGCAATACGGACATTTCAACGCAAGTTCCCTCCTTTCCAAAAAATGCAATTTACATTAATGCCAATAAATAACTTCAAAAAAAAGTAATGAAGTTGATAGTCCCGGCACATAATACTGTTACCAACCACAAGGAGGTGAACATCATGGCACAAAATAATAACTCTTCGAACGACCTGGTGGTTAGACAAGCTTCCGGAGCATTGGATCAACTGAAATATGAAATCGCTCAGGAACTTGGCATCTCTTTCCCACAAGACGGATATGCTGGTAACCTGACTTCTTACGAAAACGGTTCGATCGGTGGTTTCATTACGAAACGCTTGGTTACCATCGCTGAGCAACAGTTGGCTGGCCAAGCTGGCCAAACCGGCCAATTCAGATAAGCCGATCACCCCGAAGCATTGACAGGCGAATTGACGCCCGTCAGTGCTTCTTTATTATATACGAGCGATCAAAACTCGTCGTAAATGTCGGAATACTGTTTATAGTAATGCGTTACCCGCTGCACATAATGGCGGGTTTCGCCAAACGGAATGTTTTTGGACGTTTCCAGTCGGCCGTCCCATTTCCCGCTTTTGATCCAGTTTTTGACATTGGTCGGCCCGGCGTTGTAAGCGGCGATCATCGCAATCGCATTGCCGTCAAACTGCTCCGACAGCGACTTTAAATACCAAGTCCCGATTTCGATGTTGGTCCCGATCTCATTTTGTACCTGATCGAGCGACGTATCGGGCAAGCCCGCCTTCGCAATGACCCAATTCGCGGTGTCCGGCATGATTTGCATAACCCCTAAAGCTCCCTTTTTGGACTGGGCTCCGGGCTTGTAATTGGTTTCCACTTTTATAATGGCCGCCACGATAAACGGATCGATGCCGTTGTTTTTCGCGTGATAACGAATTTCTTCTTTATAATAAATCGGATAAAACAACGAGAGCCAAGCGGAATTAAAAAAGATCAGAACGATAAACCCCAGGAATAACAAAAGCAGCACTCTTTTTTTGCGCAGCCACCTCATAGCATTCCCTGATCCCGCCAAAACTCGTCAATCTGACGTTCCGTCTCATCCAGTCCACGGCTGTTGTCAATCAAGATATCCGCCCTTTCTTTTTTCAGTTCGATATCCATTTGCGCATTCAGCCTGCGCTCTGCCTCATCCCGGCTTAAGCCGTCCCGCTCCATCAATCTGGCCAGCTGCAGATCCCGCGGCACGTAGACTACCATAATCCGTTCGTACAACCGCTCCAGTCCCGATTCGTACAGCAGCGGGATATCCGCGACGACAAGGCGGCGGGGGGCTGCGGCTTCAAGCGCGTCCAGGCGCTGTTTCATTTCGGCGCGAATCGCCGGATGCGTCAGGTTTTCCAGCGCTTTTCGCCGCTCGGGGTCCGCGAACACGATTTCGCCGAGCTTTTTGCGGTCGAGCGTCCCGTCCGGGTGCAGCACGGCTTGTCCGAAGCGCTTCGCTACCGCGGCCAGTACCGGATGCCCGGGCTCCATGATTTCCCTGGCGATGACGTCCGCGTCGATCAGGGCGGCTCCCCTCTGAACCAGCATGCGGGATACCGTGCTTTTGCCGGTGGCGATGCCGCCGGTCAGGCCGATGTTCATCCTTTCAACACCTCACTGTTTTCGCTTACGCGGGAAGCGGGCCGTCCGGGTTTAACTTTGCTTTGCTCGCGGCCGGGGCGGTATGGCTTTTGGCATTTGGGGCAAAAATGGGTTCCCCGGCCGCCAACGACCGTTTTTTCCACCGGATGCCCGCATTCGAGACAAGCCTCTCCGGTTCGTCCGTAGATGCGCAAGGCATGCTGGAACATGCCCATCTCCCCTTGACCGTTCACATACGATTTGATCGAGGAGCCGCCGGCGTTCACCGCTTCGTTCAGCGTGACCACGATCGCCTCGTGCAAACGGTCAAGCTTAAGGCCGCTAAGCTTGTCCGCCGGATGCTCCGGATGGATGCCGGCCCGGAACAAGGCTTCATCCACATAAATATTCCCCAAACCGACAACATATTCCTGGTTCAGCAGCGCGGGTTTGATTTTCGTCTTCCGCCGCGACATCAGTTGCCGGAACACCTCCGGCGTAAAGGAAGGGTCCAGCGGTTCCAGTCCCAGTTTGGCCAAAGGCTGGTTCGTAAATTCCTCCCCCGGCGGAAACAAATGCATCGTGCCGAACTGCCTTACATCCTTATACCTCAGCTCCGTGCCGTCCGTAAATTTGAAAATCACGTGCGTGTGCTTTTCGACAGGCTCACCCTCGCCATACAATCCGTATCTGCCTTCCATACGCAAATGGGAAACGAGCACAAGCCCGTCCATCACGATCCGCAAAAACTTGCCCCTGCGGCCGATTTCCACGATTCTATGGCCGGCAAGCTCCGTCTCAAACCGCTGTACATCGTCCGGCCGCTGGATGATTCGCGGCAGGGACACCTTGACGGAGCGGATCGTTTTCCCCACGATCAATTCGGTCAGCGTTCTTCTGACCGTTTCCACTTCCGGCAATTCCGGCATACCAAGTCACCTCTTAATTCGTTCTACTTCGCTTCGTACCAGTTGACCCCGCTGCTGACCTCCGCCTTCAGCGGTACGGACAGCTTGATCGCGTTCTCCATCGTATCCGGCACGAGCTTCTTCATGATGTCCAGCTCCTCCGGAGGAACTTCGAATACCAATTCGTCATGCACCTGCAGCAGCATCCGGCTCTTCAGGCCGTGCTCGTACAGGGCTTTGTCCATTTTCACCATCGCCAGCTTGATGATATCCGCCGCCGTTCCCTGGATTGGCGTATTCATCGCGGTGCGTTCGGCGAACGAACGCAAATTGAAGTTCGACGCGTTGATTTCCGGCAAATAACGCCGCCGTTCCAGCAAAGTTTTAACGTAACCGTCGCGTTTGGCGTCTTTGACGATGTCGTCCATATACCGGCGAACGCCCTGGAACGCGTCAAAATATTGCTCGATAAAGCGGGCCGCTTCCTTCCGCGTAATGTTCAGGTTCTGGGATAATCCGTAATCGCTGATCCCGTACACGATGCCGAAGTTGACCGCCTTCGCCGAACGGCGCATATTGGCGTCCACCTCGTCCGGCCCGACGCCAAAGACGTCCATCGCCGTCTTTGTGTGGATGTCCATATCGTGCAGGAAGGCCTCCTGCAGTCCCTTGTCGCCGGAAATATGGGCCAGGACGCGAAGCTCGATCTGGGAGTAGTCGGCGGCGAGAATAAACCACCCTTCCTCCGAAGGAACGAACACTTTGCGGATTTTGCGGCCTTCTTCCAGGCGGATCGGAATATTTTGCAGGTTCGGATATTGGCTGCTTAAGCGTCCGGTGGCGGCGACCGTCTGCCGGAAATACGTGTGCACCTTGCCCGTCCGCGGCATGATTTCCTTCAGCAACCCTTCCACATAGGTGGACTGCAGCTTGGCCAGCTGGCGGTATTCCAGAATAAACTGAACGATCTCGTGATATGGCGCCAGCTTCTCCAGCACCTCCGCGTCGGTGGAATAACCTGTTTTGGTCTTTTTGATGACCGGCAGCCCCAGTTTATCGAACAGAATTTCTCCTAATTGTTTAGGTGAATTCAGGTTGAATTCCTGCCCGGCGATTTCATAAATTCGCGCCACCAGCTTGTTGATCTGCGCTTCGAACTCGACTCCGAGCTCTTTCAGATCTTCCCGGTTGACGGCTACGCCCTGCTTCTCCATATCGGCGAGAATCCGCGACAGCGGCATCTCCAGGTCGTAGAACAGCCCGTGCATCTCGTATTTCTCCAGATCGGCGCGCTGGAGCGGAACGATGCGCAGCAGGGCGTCCCCTTTGCGGGCCAAATGCCGGCCGAGCGTCTCGGGATCGGGCACCTTGAATTTCGCGCCTTTGCCGTATACGTCTTCATCCGCAGGCATGTGCGGAAGCCCGTATTTTGCGGCCAGCCCGCTGATCGTCTGATCGTTTTCCGTCGGATCGAGCAAGTAAGCGGCAAGCTGGACGTCATGCTCGGCCCCGGCAAAAGCGATCCCCTGCCAAAACAAGGCGAGGTCGGCGCGGTGCAAATCGTACCCCCGTTTGGGTGCGTTTTCGTCCGCCAGCCAGGACAGCACGTCCGCCGCTTCCTCCCGCTTCAACAATTCAAAGGGCAGGAAGAAATGCCGCTTCGGCGTCGACAGCAGCAGTCCCATCAGCGTGGCATGGTGCGGATTATCCCCGTAAGATTCGATGATGATCCCTTCGACTTCCGCAAGCTGCGCGGATACTTCCGGCAAGGTGTCGGCGTCCACCATCGTCACGCTGACGTCCTCCGCCGCCTGCGCCGCATCCCCATCCGCCGCGGCGTTCCCGCCCGCTCCCGCGGTAAAGGACAAGCGCTCCAGCAAAGATTTGAATTCCAGCTTGCGCAGCATCGGCACCGCTTTGTCCTCTTCGATGCCGGAGAACTTCATATCCTCCCAGGACCGCTCCACAGGCACCTCGCGGAAAATCGTCGCCAGCTGCTTGCTCAGCCGCGCATCCTCGGCATGGTTCACGAGATTTTCCTTCATTTTGCCCTTGAGCTCATCGGTATGGGCCAAGACTTCCTCCACGGAGCCGAATTGATGCAGCAGCTTCAGCGCCGTCTTCTCCCCGATGCCCGGCACGCCCGGGATATTGTCGGACGCATCGCCCATCAGCCCCTTCAGGTCGATGATCTGCAGCGGCTTAAGCCCATAGCGCTCCTCGATTTCCTTCGGCCCGTAAGGCTCCACTTCGCTAACGCCCTTGCGCGTTAGCGCCACCTTGACCCGGTCCGTGACCACCTGCAGCATGTCCTTGTCGCCGGTGACAACAAGCACTTCGCGGCCCGAATCCTCGGCCAGCTTGCTGATCGTGCCGATGATGTCGTCGGCTTCGTACCCGGGGAGTTCAAACCAGGAGATGCCGAAGCTTTCCAGCAGATCCCGCATCAGCGGGAACTGTTCCGACAGCTCCGGAGGCGTCTTGTCGCGCCCGCCTTTATACTCCTGGTAGCCTTCGTGGCGAAACGTCGTTTTGCCCGCGTCAAACGCCACAAGTATATGGGTCGGCTGCTCCTCCTGAATGAGCCGGAGCAGCATATTGGTAAAACCGTAAACGGCATTCGTATGCAGCCCGCCGGAGTTCGTCAGCGGCGGCATCGCAAAAAATGCCCGGTAAATAATGCTGTTGCCATCTATAAGGATCAATTTATCCATACGACACCTCGTCCCGAGTGTTTTGTTCCTGTTACCTATGATAACACAGCGCGCCCCCGGTTAACACCGCGATGCCCCGCAAATAGCGCAAAAACGATAAAACCGGCAGCGGCCTGCATCTTATGCAAGCAACTGCCGGTTGATCAATCGGTATATAACGTGTTTTTGGCACAATCTTACTGATTCAGGTCCGGGCGGTGGCCGGTGACGAGATACACCGCGCTTTCCCCGATGTTCGTGGCATGGTCGGCGATCCGCTCGATATACCGCCCGACCAAGGTAAGCAGCATCGCCTGCTGCAGGGAATCCGGATTTTCGATCATGAACGTATACAGCTCCTGAATCATCTGGCTGTACAGATGGTCGACCTCGTCGTCGTCCTTGGCCATCTTATAGGCCAGATCCGTATTTTCGTCCAAGTAAGACTGCAGCGACTCCCGCAGCATCAGAATGACCAGGTCCGACATTTTCGGGATATCGATCAGCGGTTTGATCAGCTTCTGGCCTTCCAGGCGCATCGTCACCTTCGCGATATCGACGGCCAAATCGCCCATCCGTTCAAGATCGCTGGAAATTCTGAACGCGACGATAATCCGCCGCAGGTCCTTGGCCACCGGCTGCTGCGTCACAATCAGCCGCGAGCCGATCTCCATCACCTGCTCTTCCATCTGGTTCAGCTCGATATCGCGCTCGACGATTTGTTTGGCTTTCTGCGAATCCATGGTCCGCAGGGCTTCGATAGCTTCCGCAAGCCCTTGTTCGACGTGCTCGCCCATCTGCCCGAGCAATTGCCGTAGTTCCTCCAGGTTCTGATCGAATTCTTTTCTTTGAATCATTCAGCAGCAGCCTCCTTGTTATCCGAAACGACCGGAAATATAATCTTCTGTGCGCGAATCCTGCGGGGTGGAAAACAGCTTCTGCGTATCGTCGGCCTCTACGATTTCCCCGTTCAGGAAAAAGACGGTCCGGCCGGAAATTCGCGCCGCCTGGTGCATGTTATGCGTGACCATCACGATCGTATACCTGTCTTTGAGCTGCTGGACCAACTCTTCGATTTTCAAAGTGGAAATCGGGTCGAGCGCCGAAGTCGCTTCATCCATCAGCAGAATGTCAGGCTGCACCGCGATCGCCCGCGCAATGCAAAGCCGCTGCTGCTGCCCGCCCGACAGGCTGAGCGCCGAGCGCTTGAGGAAATCCTTCACCTCGTCCCAAAGAACGGCCTGGCGCAGGCTTTGCTCCACAATTTCGTCGAGGGCGGCTTTGTTTTTGATCCCGTGCAGGCGAGGACCGTAAGCCACGTTATCGTAAATCGATTTCGGGAACGGATTGGGCTGTTGAAACACCATCCCCACCCGTTTTCGCAGCTCCTCCACTTCCACCTCATCGCCGTAGATGTCGTCCCCCGCGATTTCCACGGAACCTTCGATCCGCGTGCCGGGAATCATGTCGTTCATCCGGTTCAACGTGCGCAGCAGCGTCGATTTGCCGCAGCCGGACGGTCCGATGAAGGCGGTAATCGTTCGCTCGGGGATATCCAAAGAAACGTCCTTTAACGCATAAAATTGCTCATAGTATAAGTTTAAATGCTGAATCCGGATCGCGGTTTCCATGTCAGATCTCCTTAGTTAAAATAGCGCACACTTATAAACTCGAAGCACGCACCCGCGTCAAAACGAAAGTCCGTGCTAGAAGCAGCCTTGGCTTATATCACTTGCATGTATAGTTCTATTATGATCAAATACTTATCTATTTTAGCTTCTTTATGTAAAAGAAAATGAATCAAAATGTAAACGCAATGTAAAATATGTTTACGCGTTCGTAAATTGGTCCAGCTCCCGCAGCACAGTTTCCGTTCTTCGCGCAGCGACATCCGCGGCATCGCGCATCTCCCGCTCCCTGGCCTCCACCGACCGGACCGACCGGACCAAGGCTTCGAACGTTGCATCCGCTTTGCCCACCCGCCTATGGCCGGCTTCCATCTCCGCAGCCGTCAGGCCGGACGTCGTAGCCGCTTGCTGCACATGACGGTTGACGATATCCAGCGTTTCCCCGATATCCCCCGACAATTTTTGCGTCTGCAGGGCGAGCTTGCGGATTTCGCTTGCAACGACGGCAAAACCGCGTCCATGTTCTCCGGCGTGCGCCGCTTCGATCGAAGCGTTAAGCGCCAGGATCCCGCTCAGATTAGCCAGCTCCTGAATGCTGGCGGTGATCGACGAAATTTGCTGCGTCCGTTCAAGCAGCTCCGCCATTTGCGCGGCCTGGCTGCGGGACGTCACCAGCACTCTGTCGAAGGAGGCCTTCACTTCTTCGAGTTCGGCCCGGCCCGTTTCGGCTTGCCCGCTCATCAATTCCGACTCCCGCAAGCTGCGTCCGGCTGATTCGGACACCTGCCTAACCGAACGTTCGATATCTTTGATCAACGAACGGCTTTCGCGAACGACTTCTCCCCGGATTTGGTCCGCTTCCCGCTGCAGATCGCGCGACATCCGCATGAGATCCTGCACCGTCAGAATGCCGTAAAAACGCCCGTTTTCGCTAATAATCAAACTGTCGTAAAAATGGCCGTCTTCCCGGTTTAACGCCGCATCCACCACATCTCTGGCCGGAGTCAGCAAATCGCATACGAGCGGATGCTCGTCGGCAAAACCGGACGCCGGACGATCGTAGAACAAATCGGCCGCAAAACGCCCGGCCAAAAAGCGGTAAAACCGGTCCCGCATCAAAATCCCCAGCGGTTTGTTACTTTCATCACAAAGGACGATGCATGAAAGATCGGATTCGCGCTGGAACCGCCGCAGCACGCTGCGGCAGGACTCCTCCCGCCCGATGACCGGGACGCTTCGGCAGTACATGCGCACATCCACCTCGGCTTCCTCCCGCTCAGGCGCAACCGCCACCTCCGTCCCCGGTTCCCCGGCTATGGTTTGAACCGGCTCCGGACGTTCCAATTCCGCTACCGTTTGTGCTCCCACACGAACAACTCCCCTCAGATTGGTGCGTATTCATTAAAAAAGCATAACCGGAAACTGTTTCCTTAATGTTTGCGGCATTTTGACCGTATGTAAAAAAACGTCCATCATCTTGCTTAAGTGATGGGCGTTTTTTTCTTGTTTACAACCAGCTTATATCCGACGCCGCGAATGGAATCGATATGCACCGATTGGGGATCGAGCTCCAGCTTTTTGCGCAGCGAACTGACATGAACGTCCACCGTACGCTGACCTCCGATGTAATCGAAGCCCCAGACCGCGTTCATCAGATCGTCGCGGGTCATCACGACTCCCGGTTTGCGCGCCAGGTACAGCAGCACCTCAAATTCCTTCGGCCTTAGCGTAATGGCTTCCCCGTTTAAAGTAACCTCGTATTTCTCGGGGAAGATGGTCAATGCCCCCAGCGAAATCTGGGAGTTGTCCGGCACCGCGGATTCCCGCTCCTCCTGGCCGTTCGCTCTGCGGAGGACCGCCGCCACCCGGGCCAACAGTTCGGCAACGCCAAAAGGCTTGGTAATATAATCGTCAGCGCCCGATTTGAGGCCCTGCACGACTTCTTCCTCCGTATTTTTGGCGGTTAGAATAATTACCGGAGTCGTCACGCCTTCGCTTCTCAGCTTGGACATGATTTCAAACCCGTTCATGCCCGGAAGCATCAAATCCAGCAATATCAGGTCAAACTTCTGTTTGAGCGCCGTCTCGTATCCGGTCTGCCCATGATCTTCCACGACAACCTCATAGCCTTCGTTGGTAAGATTGTAAGACAGCAGCCTGGATAACGTCGGTTCATCTTCGATAACCAATAGACGTTGCGTCATAGAACCCCCTCATCTCTACATGTGATGATGACAAGCCCAGCATATCACGGGAATGTTAACGCGGTGTAAAAAATATAAAAATGGGTAAAATCGGCTCTGTATAAGTTGAACTAATGATGTACGCGATAGGGGCAGCCGTGAGAAATGTTCTTACGATCGCTGTTGTTCGCGGATTTCTAGGATCAACTAAATTCGAATGCGGTTGAAATCCGCTCACAAAGGCGACCACTGCCGTTTCTTCGGAATCATTTCACACTCTTGCCTAACTCACGCTTTTCTTTAGTTCAACTTGTACTAACCATCATCTAGAGTATGCATAAACGGGAGCTCGACTATGAATGAGGAGCCTTCGCCGACTTTGCTTTCCACGCTGATCGTGCCGTGGTGCAGATCGACGAGATGCTTCACGATGGACAGCCCCAAGCCGGTTCCTCCGGAGCTGCGGGACCGCGCTTTGTCCACCCGGTAAAAACGCTCGAAAATGCGCGGCAGATCTTTTTTCGGGATGCCGATCCCCGTATCGCTGACGACGATGCGAACCTTCTCGTCTTCCCCGCCTTCGCCCAAAATGGCGATATCGACGCGGACTCTGCCGCCTTCCTGCGTGTAACTGATCGCATTGGACAGCAGGTTCATGAAAATTTGCCGCAGCCGGTCTTCATCCCCTTCCATAAACAGGTGGTCGGGAATGTCGTGGGCCATGACAATCGACTTCTTCTTGGCCGCGGGCAGCAGCACCTCGTAGATGCTGTCGAACAATTCCTTCAGGTTTACGGGAGCGTATTCGAGCGGCACGAGCTTGGATTCGATTTTGGACAGGTCGAGAATGTCGCCGATCAGGCGGTTCAGCCTGTCCCCTTCATCGTAAATGATCTGCAGGAACGAACGGGCCGTCTCCTCGTCTTTGACGCCTCCGGCGAGCAGTGTTTCGGCAAAGCCTTTGACCGCGGCGATCGGCGTTTTTAACTCGTGGGACACATTGGCCACGAATTCGCTGCGCATTCTTTCCAGCCGGCGGATGTCGGTCACATCCCGGAGCAGAAACAGCATCCCTCGGTATTTCCCGTTATCCTCGAACATCGGCACGCTGTCGAACAGCAATATCTTTTCTTCGGGATCGTAAACGTTGCGTTCCTCCTGGACATTTTCCTGGCGGGAAATCCCTTCCTCGACGAACTTTGTAAATTCGTAGTTGCGTTTGATGTCGCGGTACGATCTTCCCAAGAGCTGATAGCCCTTGACATGCAGGATGCGCTCCGCCTCCCGGTTAATCAGGGCGATAGCGCCCGAGGCGTCGACCATCACGATGCCGCCGGTCATGTTGGCCAGCACGCTTTGCAGCAAATCTTCGTTGTCATGAATCCGCTTGAGCTGCTGCTGCAGGCTGTCCGCCATCCCGTTGATCGCCTCGCCCAGCTGGCCGATTTCGTCCCGGCGGGCAAGCTTGACCCGGGCGTTGTAGTCCAGCTTGGAGATGCGATGCGCGACGCGCGTGATTTGCTCCAGAGGACGGGTCATTCCCGCGGCGATCCGGTAGCTGACGAAGCCGGCAACGAGGAACAAAATCAGCAGCCCGCCGGCCATCAGCAGCCATCCTTGGGTGAGGCCCTTTTCCACGGCGCCCAGGCTCATCGACAGGCGGATGTATCCGTCAAATCCGTCCGCGGAGGTGACGCGGCGGGCGACATAAAGCATATTTTCGCCGACCGTATGGCTATAGCGGATCGCGCTGCCTGCCCCCCCACCCTCCGCTGACTCGATTTCCTTTCGATGGGCGTGATTATCCATTCCCTCCGGATCCATTTCCGAATCGCCGACCACCTTTCCGTCCAGGGTAATGAAGGTGACCCGGGAATCGGTCATTTCTTCCAAGGCTTTGGCCTGTTCCGTGTAATAGGCTTCCGCGCTTGCGTTGCCCTGGACCGGTTCAAACCGGAAGGTGTGCTCCAGCAGGCTGATTTCCCGCTCCATGTTTTCCTCCAGGGCACGGATATGGGAATTTTTAAACAGCTGGGCCATCGTCAGGCCGGCAGCCAGCATCGAGATGCCGACCAGACCCATCAAAATGAGGGAAAGCTTGGTTCTGAACGTCTTCATCTTATTTAAAAACCGGCTCTTTGAATGCGGACAACTTCGCGAGCGAGTCCTTTTCCACTCCTTCATGCAGGCTGTCTCCATGGGAATCCATCGTGACGATCGCGGCAAACCCGTCAACCTCAAGATGCCACATCGCTTCCGGTACGCCGAATTCCATAAAATCGACGCCGTTCACTTTCTTGATGCATTCCGCATAATATTGGGCGGCCCCGCCGATGGCGTTCAAGTATACCCCGCCGTGCTCCCGCAAAGCGGCAAGCGTCTTGGGGCCCATTCCGCCTTTGCCGATCACCGCGCGGATGCCGAACTTCTTCATGACATCGCCCTGATACGGCTCCTCCCGGATGCTGGTCGTCGGGCCCGCCGCCTTGACATGCCAGCCCGCCTCGTCCTTCAGCATGACCGGCCCGCAGTGGTAAATCACCGCGCCGTTCAAATCCACCGGGGCATCGTGATCCATCAAATATTTGTGCAAAGCGTCGCGGCCGGTGTGGAGCTCGCCTTTGAACACTACCACGTCGCCCACGCGAAGCTGCCGGATCTGCTCCTCGGTGACCGGCGTCTGCAGCACGATTTCCCGGCTTTGGCCTGCGAACGCGGACGTCTCGGCGCCGGCGGCAATCCCTGCTTTGGCAAGATCTTCGGCTCCTTGCTCCGCCGGTTCCTCGACGGAAACACCGCTGCCGCGCTCGTACAACCAATCGCTGATCGCGCCGGTGGCCGCGTCGATCGCCACCCCTTGCCGGCGGAAAGCCCAGCAGTTGTAAGCTACCGACACGAAAAAGCTGGCCGGCAGCCGGTTCTCGGCCCCCACTTTGCAGCCCAGCAGGGTAACTTCGCCGCCGAAGCCCATTGTGCCGATGCCCAATTGATTGGCCGTCTCCATAATATATTGTTCCAAACGATCCAGGTCCGGATTCGGGTTGACGTCGTCAACGGTGCGGAACAGCTGCCGTTTGGCCAGCTCGTAGCCCGTCGTCCGGTCGCCGCCGATGCCGACGCCGATGAAGCCCGCGCTGCATCCCTGGCCTTGAGCCTGGTACACCGCGTGCAAAATGCACTTGCGGATCCCGTCCAGATCGCGGCCCGCGCGGCCCAGGCCTTCCAGCTCGGCGGGAAGGCTGTATTGAATGTTTTTGTTCTCGCAGCCGCCGCCTTTCAGAATCAGGCGCATATCGATAAAGTCGTTTTCCCACTGTTCAAAATGAATGACCGGCGTGCCCGGCCCCAAATTGTCGCCGCTGTTCGCTCCGGTCAGCGAATCCACGGAGTTCGAGCGCAGCTTGCCTTCCTTGGTGGCCCGCTGTACCGCGCTTTTGATGGCCCGCTTCATTTCAATCTGGTTAGCTCCGATGGGAGTATGGATGATGAAAGTCGGCATTCCGGTATCCTGGCAGATCGGCGACACCTGCTCCTCCGCCATTTTAATGTTGCGGGCGATGGTCGACATCGCCAGTCCAGCCCGCGTGGCCCGGTTTTCCATGGAGCGGCCAAGGTTGATCGCCCGCCGCACGTCCCCCGGCAAATTGGTGGAGGTCTCCACGATTAATTGGTATACGCTTTCTTCAAACTGTCGCATGGTTCAAGAATCCCCTCTCTTGAATCGCAAATCATATCTTCTTCAACAAGTTTATAATAACATAAGAACTACTTTAAGATGACGATTTCCGTCCAAAATAAACTCCGAAAAAGAGAGGTTTATCACTGCACAAAAAAAATCCCCCGCCTCTCGATGAGCCGGAGAGGCAGGGGATATGCTATGATCACTATCCGCCCACAATTTCGCCGCCGTTGACGTGCAGGACCTGGCCGCTCATGTAAGAGGAATCCTCCGAGCCGAGGAAGACGTAGGCCGGCGCGACCTCCTCCGGCTGGCCCGGGCGCTGCATCGGCGTCGTCCCGCCGAATTCCGCCACCTGCTTCGCGTCAAAGGTGGACGGAATGAGCGGCGTCCAGATCGGTCCGGGAGCGACGGCGTTGACCCGTATCCCCTTGCTGCCGGCCAGGTTCATCGACAATGAGCGCGTAAAGCTGACGATCGCGCCTTTGGTCGCCGAATAATCCAGCAGCTGCGGGTTTCCTTTATAAGCGGTCACCGATGCCGTATTGATGATGGCGCTGCCTTTTTTCAAATGGGGCAAGGCCGCTTTGGTCAAATAAAACATCGAAAAAATATTCGTGCGGAACGTCCTCTCCAGCTGCTCGGCCGTAATTCCCGAAATATCCTGTTGCGGGTGCTGCTCCGCCGCGTTGTTGATCAGAATATCAAGGCCGCCGAGCCCGTCCACCGTCCGCTTGACCGCTTCCCTTGCGAAAGATTCGTCGCCGATATCCCCGGAAATCAGCAGGCATTTGCTTCCTTCCTGCTCGATCTCTTTTTTCGTCGCCTCCGCATCGCCGTGCTCGTTCAAATAGACGATCGCCACGCCGGCTCCCTCTTTGGCGTAAGCCACCGCAACCGCCCGTCCGATGCCGCTGTCGCCGCCGGTGATCAGCGCCACCTTGCCTTTCAGCTTGCCGGCCGCTTTGTACGTTCCTTCATATACCGGGCGGGGATACATGTCCGCTTCGACGCCGGGCTGCTGATTTTGATGCTGGGGAGGCATCGTTTGCTTGCTCTGTCCATGGTCCATCCTGGTACTCTCCTTTGCCGTGTTGTCGACTATTCCTCATAGAGGTTGTTCACGCACTTATAGGATAGACCCGGACCGGCGAGCTTATGCCCTTCCCCCTTTGTTAAAACACAATGTCAAAGCGTTTGAGAAACCACGCATCGTCGTGCTGCCGGCGAAGCGCATACTTCCGCCTTCTTTCCTCCGTCAACTCCCGCAGCTCCCGCTCGTCCCCGCCTTCGGGGCCAAAAACCTCTTCTACCAACTGCCGGCAAAACGAAATTTGAGGTTCCGAGAAATGCAAATAGGCCAGCATCATCAGATCCCGTCCCCAGCGTTCCCCGCTATGATCGTAAGGAAAATTTTGCCGAAAAACCTGGACGAGGGACACCTCCGGAACATAACGGCAGGTCCCTCCCAGCAGCCACATTCTTAACGAAAATTCCGCGGTTTCCAGCTCTTTGCCGGCAAATCCGTCCTCTATCCCGCCTATCCCCTGAAACCGATCCTTCCGGATGGCAAAACATTCCCAGGACAACCACGGCAAGTCCATCTTATCTTCCGCAACGGCCGGATAACTTCGGATGGATTTAAGCCATCCCGAAACGATTTCCGTCTTGGGCGACACGGAACGCTCGTGCATAACAAAGGAAGGCGAACAGCAATCGGCTTCTCCTTTAAAGAGCGGGTCAAGCAGCGCCTCCATCCACCCGTCATCGTAATACAGATGTGCCCCGCAAAAGATCAGATAATCTCCGGCGGCATGCGCGGCGCCGAGATTTCGCGCCGACACCCCGGCCATGCCCTTCAGGCGTTTGAACGGTTTCTCAAAGCGGTAACCCAGCAAAAAATCGCAACATCCATCCACCGAGCCTTCATCGACGATAATTACTTCATATGGAAGCGAGGTGCGCGACACCTTAAGCGACTCCATCGTCGTGTAGAGATCGACTCCGTTGTTTTTTACGGTAATAATAATCGATACGGTCTTTGATTCGCTAGACATCATATAAGCTCCTTAAAAATGGGTATTATTTATAAATTATTGTAAATCAGTAAAGACTATGATTCCATAATAAACCAATTCATACTTTCAGTAAACCCAAACAAAACACTTAGTTTATTATCTTTCCCTTTAGTTCTCACTATGGTAAATACAGGAGGGGTTTTATGGACTACGAGGCATTAGGGAAAAGGCTGCGCCAGGAACGGCATAAAATGCACTTGACCCAGGAGAAACTCGCCGAAAAAATCGAGGTTTCGGACGCATACATAGGACAGATTGAACGAGGCGAACGCAGTTTATCTTTGGAAACGCTCGTGAAGCTTGCTAACCAATTGGGAGTTACCGTCGATTATCTGCTTCATGATTCGCTGGAAATCAGCGATGACCATTTTATGGATCAAATTCAGCAAATCATGGCTGGCCGCACCTCAAAAGAGAAACAGCTCGCGCTGGATATCATGAAGCTGATGTTCACCCATCTGGATGAATTGCAGAAGGAAACGAAAGATCCTTCATAAGACCGCTATTTAGCAAACAAAGACCTGCCGGGTAGTTCCGGCAGGTCTTTGTTTGCGGATTTAGATAATGGTGCTGAACACCATAAAAAACGAAATGACGAGCACGGCTACGGCCAACACCGCGCTTAATGTGCGCAGTTTGCCTTCTTCGGCCGTAATCGGTTTGTTCTGGCGAATGCCCTCAAGCGCGAGACGCAGCGGCTTGCCCATAATCCCGCTAAGCGCGCCGATGGCCAGGAACAATAAGACGATGACGATCATCCAAGGCACCGAATAGTCGCCCTGACCGATCAAATACCCGCCGGTCAAAAGCTGAAGAATCAGGCCAAATTGCGCAAATCGGTTCAACGTTCTTACGGCCGATACGGTGCCTTCCTGCCCGGCGAGCGACAATTTGCCCAGCGTACCCAGCACAAACGGCAAAACCAAATAAAAGCCGAGCGCCAAAGCCCCGATAATATGTAGGAATAACATGACCTGATACATTAACACAACCGCCTTTCAACGTCAATTACATTTATTATAAACTATTATAACAATAAATGGAACGGCTGTTGGGAAGGGCTTAAATTTAGTAGAGAAGGGTCAAGGCAGCCGCTTCTCCGTCTAGCTGATTTTGCCTTTTTCCTGCGTACCAAGCCTTTCACGCCAAATAAGCGCGCCTGCATCCGTTGAAAATTGAAACCTTATCTTTTCGGCTAAATAAAGCGTGTTTACAACCGTTAACGAAAAACGGAGCCCCAGGATGGCGAACCATTAACTCCAACGAAGAACGGATAAGCCGCCAGCCTTCTGGTCTAACGCCGGCTCTTAAGGTTGCCCCTTTCTGCCCCCAAATTTTCCCTTTCATCTAGCGGCGAGTATGATAAAATGATCTGTGGCCCTTGGGCATGCCCTGGGCAGGCAGCGGCTCAACTTAATTATGACAAGCAAGGGAGTAATGATTGTGAAGTTTTTGCAGGATTCGCGGCTAACCTCGTATTGGAATCCTTACGCGGCGATCGGGCTGGCCGGTCTGCTTAGCGCCGTATATTTTGGGATTACCGGGACGGTGTGGGCTGTGACGGGTGAATTCACCCGCCTTGGAGGACATGTTCTTCAGCTGTTCGGCGCGGATCTCTCGGATTGGGCTTATTTTCAGCTCGTTCCGATGAAGGGGACGACCTTCACCCGGACGGACGGGTGGATCGTCTGGGGAATGTTTATCGGCGCGCTCATCATGATTTTGCTCAGCAACAATTTTAAAATCCGCGTCCCCAGGCAGAAGCGCCGCTATGTACAGGGCTTTATCGGCGGGATCATCGCAGGGTTCGGCGCCCGCCTGGCGTTAGGCTGCAATTTGGCCGCCTTCTTCACCGGCGTTCCGCAGTTTTCCTTTCACTCCTGGATCTTTATGATCGCTACGGCGCTCGGCACTTACGGAGGCGTGAAAATCGTCAATTGGGCCTGGTGGAAAGGCAAGCCCATGCTGACCAAAGGCAACGCCGCTTCCCCGGCCGCAGTCTCCCGCACGGTACAACCACTGATCGGTATCGTGCTGGCGCTCGGCTATGCGGGACTCATCGTTTATTTCTTCATCACCGGCCGGACTATGCTCGGCGTGGCCGCCGCCTTCGGCGCCGCTTTCGGGATCTTGATCGAGCGGGGGCAAATCTGCTTCACCTCGGCGTTTCGCGATCTGTGGATCAGCGGGCGCGCGACGATGACCAAAGCCATTATCATCGGGATGGCGATCAGCACGGTCGCTACACTGATCATTTTGCTGGTCTGCGGAATGGACCCGATCACCAAAATTTCCGCTCCAAGTACATTCGTCGGTGGCGTGCTGTTCGGCATCGGCATCGTCCTGGCCGGCGGCTGCGAAACGGGGATGATGTACCGGCTGATGGAAGGCCAGATCGTATTTCTTCCCGTTTTCGCCGGCAACATCATCGGCGCCACGGCTCTGGCCTACGCCTGGGATCACCTTGGCGTCTACAATGCGCTGGTGAAGAACGGAGCGAAAATCAATCTGCTCGAAGCGATGGGACCGGGACCGGCGTTGCTCGCAACGCTCGCCGTGCTGGCCGCCGGATACCTGATTGCGGCTTATTGGAACAAGCATTACCGCTTCGGCAGCGGACTCAGGAACCGGCTTCGCCGTCCAAACCTTTAGGGCGACGCGCCGTTTACCTGGTCGTCTATTTTAGTCGTCTATACAACCCAATAAAGGAGGCAATAAGCATGTCGGTTGAATTAACTGTTGATTACACGCTGGATGTCAGAGGGGAATCATGCCCCTACCCGGTGATATATGCGCTGGAGACGCTGCAGGAAATGACCAAGGGGCAGTTGCTGCTCGTGATCGCGGATTGTCCGGCCGCCTTCCGCAACGTGCCGGAAGAGGTCGTCAAGCACGGCTATGCTTTGGAGCAGGAACCTGTCCTGGAAGGCCGGGAAATGCGGTTTTACATTCGGGCATGAGCAAAATCGGCCGGTTGCCGTTAGGCAGCCGGCTTTTTTATCGCGTCTTGGTGCTCCTGCCTGCTGCCTGCCTTTGCACGATTATCCCCTTCTTTCAGGAAACAGGGGATGGTGGCTAGAGCAAGGGTTCCAAAAAAGAGAGAAGAAAAAAACAAAAAAGATGAGGAAAAAATGAGGCGGTTCAGGTGAGATTTTCGGCTTGATGAGAGAACGTACGTTTGGTATAATGAAATAAACGGAACTTACGTTCGTATATTCTTAATTCGGGGGCGAGCGGATATGGAAGTCAATACGGGAACGGAACTTCAGCCATTCAGCAGCCGTTTTAACAGCGAGCAGGACTGCATGGAGGCGCTGATCGCGATGAAGTGGCCAAACGGTTTCGTCTGCCCGCGCTGCGCTCACACCCGGTGCAGCCGTCTGACCTCCCGGCATATCCCCTTGTTCGAGTGCGGAAAGTGCAAGCATCAAACGTCGCCTTTGGTCGGCACGATTTTTGAAGGGACGCATCTGCCCTTGCTCAAGTGGTTCGAGGCTCTGAATTTGTTCTTGCCCCCGGGCGGCATCTCGGCGCTGCGGCTGCGCCAGGTGATCCGGGTCGCCTACAAGACCGCCTGGTTACTTGATGCGGATCAACTTAATGGGTAGGGATTAGCATGAACAGTGCGGGCGTTGCTGCAGATGGAACGGTTCAGGCAACAGCAAAATTACGATCTTTTCGTTTCCTTCGCATCTTGTCTTTGATCTCCTATCTTGATCTCCTGTTTTGATCTCTTGTCCGGTCTGTTTTACTTTCTCTAAACCTGATTTCTTCTCCTAAGCCCGTTTAAATTATCTCGAACCTATTTGCTCCTCTACCAAATATTTTCTTCTCCCGAGTTTGTCTGTTTCTCTGCTTACTGATCAACTCTCCGCTACCTGATCAACTCTCTGCTACCTGATCAAACGGGATAATCGTGCAAAGTCTCCGGACAGGGAGTGTTTATCCGCCGCCCCCCCACTTCCCTACCCTCAAGCTTTCGGGCGCCCCTCCGCGTTTCTTGCCGCGATCGGTTTTCGACTTGACTGGCAAGACAAGCAAGGATTATAAGGTTGAGCCAGATACCTCTTCCGTCCGCCTATCTTAACTCTTTGAACACCTTCAGCTCAGGGACTCAAGCTGATTTTTGCTCTCCGAAAGTTGAGTTATAAATCCTAATCTAAAAAAAACCGCCCAGTTTTAAATGGGCGGGTTTTAAGAGCAGAAATAAACAGTGGATTATCCAACGATCAACCTTTCACGACCGCAATTATGCTTCTGACCGAGGCGGCGGATTGGTCGAGCGCGGCTTTTTCCTCGGCTGTCAAGGCAAGCTCGAACACCTTCTCGATGCCGCCCCCGCCAAGAACGACCGGCACGCCCATGAACAAATTGTCGTAGCCGTATTCGCCTTCAAGCAAGGCGATCACCGGCAATATCCGCTTCTTGTCCTTGAGAATCGCTTCGGTCATCCGCACCAGCGACGCCGCAGGTGCATAATAAGCGCTGCCGTTGCCAAGCAAGCTGACGATTTCGCCGCCGCCGGCGCGCGTCCGCTGTACGATCGCTTCGATGCGGTCCGGCGGGAGCAGCGTGTCGATAGGAATCCCGCCAACGCTGGAATAGCGCACGAGCGGGACCATGTCGTCGCCATGGCCGCCAAGCACAAAACCGCGCACATCTTCCACGGAAACGTTCAGCTCTGCGGCGATAAACGTGCAGTACCGGGCCGTATCGAGGACACCGGACTGGCCGATGACGCGGTTTTTCGGAAAACCGAGCGTTTGGTAAGCCACGTACGTCATCGCATCCACCGGGTTGCTAAGGATAATGACCGTAGCATCCGGACAGTAATTCTTCACGTTATCGCATACGGAACGGACGATGCCCGCGTTCGTGTTGACGAGATCGTCCCGGCTCATCCCGGGTTTGCGGGCGATCCCCGCCGTAATGATAACGATGTCGGAGCCGGCCGCATCCTCGTAGGAGGAAGTGCCGACGATCCGGCTGTCGACCCCTTGAACCGGGCCGGCCTCGAGCATATCGAGCGCTTTGCCCTTAGTTGGGCTTTCCAACTGTGGAATGTCAACCAACACAACGTCCCCAAGTTCCTTTTGCGCGAGCATAAACGCCGTGGTTGCGCCGGTAAAACCGGCGCCGACAACGGTTATCTTTTTGCGTTGGATAGCCATGCGGGGGCCTCCCTACATGTTTTTGATCACTTCATCGGCAAACTCGGAGCATTTTACCTCTTTAGCGCCATCCATCAGGCGGGCGAAGTCATAGGTTACCGTCTTATTGTTAATCGAAGTTTCCAGTCCTTTGTAAATGAGGTCAGCCGCTTCCTGCCATCCGAGATGCTCAAGCATCATGACGCCGGACAAAATAACGGAGCCCGGGTTCACGACGTCCAGATCGGCGTATTTCGGCGCCGTGCCGTGCGTCGCTTCAAAGATCGCATGCCCGGTAACGTAGTTGATGTTCGCCCCCGGCGCGATCCCGATGCCGCCCACTTGCGCAGCCAAAGCGTCGGACAGGTAATCGCCGTTCAGGTTCAGCGTGGCGATGACGTCAAAATCGGTCGGGCGCGTCAGCACCTGCTGCAGCGCGATGTCGGCAATGGCGTCCTTCACGATGATTTTGCCGGCTTCCTGGGCGGCCTTTTGCGCTTGATTCGCCGCTTCCGTACCCGACTGCTCCTTAATCCGGTCATATTCGGCCCAGGTGAACACTTTGTCGCCGAATTCCGCTTCGGCCACTTCGTAACCCCAGTTTTTGAACGCGCCTTCGGTGAATTTCATGATATTGCCTTTGTGCACCAGCGTAACGCTCTTGCGGCCATGCTTGATCGCATATTCCACGGCGGCGCGGACAAGGCGCTTCGAGCCTTCCTCGGAAACCGGCTTGATGCCGATGCCGGACGTTTCCGGGAAGCGGATTTTTTTCACGCCCATTTCGTTTTGCAGGAACGCAAGCACTTTCTTGACTTCCTCGGAGCCTTCCTTGTATTCGATTCCCGCATAAATATCTTCCGTGTTCTCCCGGAAAATCACCATATCCACCAGCTCCGGATGCTTCACCGGGGATGGCACCCCTTCAAAATAGCGGACCGGGCGCAGGCAGACGTACAGGTCCAGCTCCTGGCGGAGCGCCACGTTCAGCGAGCGGATGCCGCCGCCGATCGGCGTCGTCAGCGGCCCCTTGATGGCTACAATATACTCGCGGATCGCGGTCAGCGTGTCAGCCGGCAGCCACTCTCCGTAGGCATTGAAGGCCTTTTCCCCGGCAAAAACCTCGTACCAGGCGATTTTCTTGTCGCCGCCGTAGGCTTTCTCCACGGCGGCGTCCAATACGCGTTTGGATGCTTTCCAGATATCGCGGCCGGTGCCGTCGCCCTCGATAAAAGGAACGATCGGGTGGTTCGGCACCTGCAGCTTTCCGTCTTGAATTGTAATTTTTTCACCTTCGGTAGGGAGATCAAACTTTTCCAGCTTCAACATGTTTTCGGTTTCCTCCTCGTTGATCGTTTCAACTATTCACGGTCTCCATTTTATCATAAATCGCCATGGAGCTCCCGCACTGCTGCTTATCTTAGTTCAATCGGTACGTAAGTCTGGTTCGTGGCCCCTACATATTCCGCGCGCGGACGGATCAGCCGGTTGTCCTCAAGCTGCTCCAAAATATGCGCAGTCCAGCCGGAGAGGCGGCTGATCGCAAAAATCGGCGTAAACAAATCGCCCGGAATGCCCAGCATCGTATAGACGGAAGCGGAATAGAAGTCTACGTTAGGCTTCAACCCTTTTTGCCCCGTTACGAGCTGATCCACTTTGACGGAAATGTCGTACAGCGTCGAGTCGCCTTTGAGCGCGCTGAGCTGACGGGACATTTTTTGCAGATGTTTGGCCCGCGGGTCGCCGTTTTTGTATACGCGGTGTCCGAAGCCCATAATCTTCTCCCGGTTTGCCAGCTTCCGCTGAATATAAGCTTCCGCCTGATCCAGCGTGCCGATTTCGTTCAGCATTTTCATCACCGCTTCGTTGGCCCCGCCGTGAAGCGGCCCCTTCAACGTTCCGATCGCGGACGTCACCCCGGAGTAGATGTCCGACAGCGTTGCGATCGTTACGCGCGCGGAGAACGTGGAAGCGTTGAGCTCGTGGTCCGCATGTAGCACCAGCGCCTGGTCCAGCGCTCGGACAGCGATCGGGTCGGGCTCTTCGCCGGTCAGCATGTATAAGAAATTGTGGGCGATGGAGACGCCTTTCAGCGGAGCCAGCGCTTCCTTGCCTTGGCGGATGCGGGCAAACGCGGCAACCAATGTCGGAATTTGAGCTTGCAGCTTGATCGCTTTTTTCAAATTGCTTTCGCGTGTATTGTCGTTGGCGTTCTCATCGTACAAAGCAAGAGCCGATACGGCAGTACGAAGCACTGCCATCGTGTTGGCATCCTGCGGGTACAACTTCATCTGCGCGAGAACCGCCTCCGGAACCGCAGCATAGTCGTTCAGCTGCCGCTGCAGCCGCTCCAGCTCGGACTTATTGGGCAGTTTGCCGTTCCACAGCAAGTATGCCGTTTCTTCAAAACTAGCGCGTTCGGCCAGATCATCGATATTAATGCCGCGATAGCAGAGCACGCCGTCATGAATGGAGCTGATCGAGGAAGTTGCCGCAACAATGCCTTCCAGGCCTTTCGTAGCTGTCATGATACATCTCTCCTTTGTTAACATTTTGTGAGCAACAAGCTGTGAAAACATTTTCAAATTAAAATTTTAAATTTTTTATGAACTGACGCGAAAACGACCCTGAAAAAAGGAATCACGCTATAAATCCTTACTAATCCATCATACTGGATTTCTCGGAGCATGGGAACCCGCTACGGCGCAGCCCGTCAGATCAAAAATTTCTTTCACGATCATAAAGAATTTTTGTAAACGATTTCAGTTTTGCAATAAAAAATGTCACATTAATTGAAAAAAGTAGGCTCGTCATACTCCCTGCTGACCGATAATATCATAGAACTAGGACATGTATTCACGAAAAAGGAGAAATGCCGTTTGGATAGCGTAGTCGTCAAACGCGTATTGCGCGGAAGCTGGATTTGTGTCGTCGTTGTCGGTTCCCTCGCTGCGGTTTACTGGCTGATCCCGCTCCTGTACCCGTTTCTGATCGCCTGGCTGATCTCCTATGCGATGAATCCGTTTGTCCTCTGGCTTCAGCAAAATATGAAGCTGCCAAGATGGCTGGCGGTTACGGTCTCGCTGCTCGTCTATTTCGGCAGCGCCGCCATCATCCTGTCCGCGGCGTTGACGCGGCTCGTCAAGGAACTGATCCATCTGGCCGAGTCCTTCGACGTCCGCATCGAGGAGTGGAGGCGGCTGTTTATCTCCTGGACGCAAAGCGACAGTATCCAGTCGATTCTTAATGAAATCAACCGTTTTATCGCCGACAATCCCGGCTATGAAAATACGATCCACAAAAACATCGACAACACCGCGGAAAAGATAGGTTCCGCCGTTTCGCACCTCGTCAACAATTTTTTAAACATTGTGGTAGGTTTGATATCTTCGCTGCCGAACCTCGGCGTCATTCTCGCCGTCATACTGCTCGCGACTTTTTTTATCAGCAGCCATTGGGAGCGGGACATGCGCTTTCTGGCGCGCAGCATTCCCGCCCCGTTCCGGAGAACCGCCGGCGATATCTGGAAAGATCTGCAAAAGGCTTTATCCGGCTACTTGCGTGCCCAGTTTATCATGATCTCCATTACCGCCTTCATCGTGCTGATCGGGCTGCTGATTTTGGGGGTGGAATCGGCGTTCACTTACGCTCTGTTGATCGGGCTCGTCGACCTGCTGCCTTATTTGGGCGTAGGAACGATCATGATCCCCTGGCTCATCTATGCCTTTGCGACCGGCGACATGACGCTCGGCATAGGCCTGTCGGTCCTGTACGGCATCATCCTGGTCGCCAGGCAGCTCATCGAACCGAAAGTGCTGGCCAGCAGCGTCGGCCTTGACCCCCTGCCCACCTTGATCGCCATGTTTGCCGGTCTGAAGCTGTTTGGCGTGCTGGGCCTGATCGTCGGGCCCGTGACCCTGGTCGTCCTCGGCGCAGCCTTCCGCGCCGGGGTGGTGCGGGACTTGCGCAATTACATCCTGCACGGAAGATTGAGGTGAAAAATTCCCCTACATTCGCTCGGGCGTCTGCAGGCCCAGGAGATGCAGCCCGTTGTGCAGCGTGATTTGCACGCATTTCACCAAAGCGGCCCGGGCTTCCCGCAGCTCGCGATCATCGACAAGCACCGCACATTCACGATAAAAACGGTTGAACGCCTGGGCCAAATCGAGTAAATAACGGCTGACGATGGAAGGCTCCATTTTGTCTGCGGCCAGCTGGATCCGTTCCGGAAACTGCGATAACCGCTTTACCACATCGTACTCCGCCGGATGCTTCAACAGCTCGGTTTTTGCGCAGCCGCAGCCGTCTCGCCCATCGCCGCATGTATCCTGTTGTTCCATTTTACGCAGCAGGCTGCACGCTCTGACATGCGCATATTGCAGATACGGCCCTGTTTCCCCTTCAAAGCTTAGCGCTTCTTCCCAGGAGAAATGGATGTCTTTGATCCGGCTGCCGCTTAAATCGTGAAAAATGACCGCCCCGACGCCCACCTGCCTTGCCACCTCGTCCTTTTGCTCCAGATGGGGATTTTTTAGCCCGATAATCTCCCGCGCCTTCATCACCGCCTGTTCCAGCAGTTCCTCCAGTTTAACCACATTCCCCTTGCGTGTGGACAGGCCGACTCCTCCCAGGTCCACCCGTCCGAACGGAACATGCACCAAATCCGCCGCCCAGGGGTACCCCATCAACTCCACCACCCTAAACCACTGTTTAAAATGCAAGCTTTGCGAGTAATCCGTCACATAAACCGCCTTATGAAAATCGTAGGCCTGTTTGCGGTAGAGCGCGGCCGCCACGTCGCGCGTATGATACAGCGTACTGCCGTCCTGCTTGAGCATCAAAGCCGGGGACATACCGAAGGCGTCCAGCTTCACCAGCCAAGCACCCCCGTCCTCTTCCAGCAGCTGCTTGTCCCGCAGCTCCCTGATCACCGAAGCGGTTTTGGCATTGTAAAAGCTTTCGCCCGTCACATAGTCAAAACGCACGTCAAGCAGCCGGTACACTTTTTCGAACTCGGTCATGCTCAAATCAACGAACTTCCGCCACAGCCGCAAAGCTTCTTCGTCGCCCTGCTCCATCTTCGCGAACCAGGCGCGCGCTTCATCCTCCAATTCCGGCCGCTGCTCCGCCTCATCATGAAACTGAACATACAGGCGAAGCAGTTCGTCGATCGCCCCCGACGCCAGACGTGCCTCATCCCCCCATAAACGGCAGGCGACGATCAGCTTCCCGAATTGCGTCCCCCAGTCTCCCAGATGATTGACCCCGATCACGCGGTATCCAAGACAGGAGAAGATCCGGTACAGCGCGCTTCCGATCACCGTCGAACGCAAATGCCCGATATGAAAAGGCTTGGCGATGTTGGGGGAGGAATAATCGATGACGATCACGCGGCCTTGGCCGATATTTTGTTCCCCGTATTTTTCGCCGGCGGCATCTATTTCACTGATCACTTCCCGGGCAAAAATCCCTTTGTTCCAATGGAAGTTCAAATAGCCCGAGCTTGCCTCAAGGCGCGAGATCGCGGAAACGTCAGCGTGCGTGTGAAGGAAATTCGGCGCATCCGGAGCGGCCGGCTGTTTATCCGGCTGTTTCTCCAGCTGTTTTTTCGGCTGTTCCCTCAACTGTTCCCCCGGTTGTTCCCCCAACTTGTACTCCAGTCTCTGCTTCAGTTCCTGCGCGATTTCCTGCGGCGGCTTGCGAAGCTGCTTGCTCAGCTTGAAACAAGGCAAAGACAGGTCCCCCATCTCCTCCTCAGGCGGATATTCCAGCATCGCCTCGATCTCTTCGGCGGCGATTCCGGCAAGGCTCTGCGCCACTAGTCCGGCGGTCATTTTTCTCCATTTTTCCATAAACGAAACCCGCTCCCTTATCCAAAATTCAGCAAACAAAAAAGGCCCCCGTCTCAAAAAGAGACGAGAGACCTTTGGTTCCCGCGGTGCCACTCTAAGTGCTAACCATAATTAGCCACTCTATACGTATAACGGCCTGTTGCCGGATTTGCCTACACTTGTTCCAGGTTCGGCAAACCATTTCCCGGGTCCGCTTCATTCACGCCATTCGTACCGGCTTCCACCCTTCCGGCTCGCTGTGACTATCCGGCATGAACTACTATCCCGTTCATCAATGTTAACGATGTAATTTTAAATATATATAATGGAAAAAGCGGAAAAAGTCAACGCCGGAAATAGGTGATCGTGCCGTCCTTCATTTTTTTATGGATCCATTTCATCAGCGGGAAACGGTACAACGGCCGAGTTAGCGGAAACACCATCGTAAACCCGATGATATCCGTAACAAATCCGGGGATCAATAGCAGGATGCCGCCGGCAAAAACGCAAATGCCGTCCAGCACCATCCGCCCGGGAATCTGCCCGCCGGTCATTTGGGCTCTGGCATCCGCCAGCACCTTGCGCCCTTCAAACTGCATCATCAACCCGCCGATCACCGAAGTGGCCAAGGTCAAAAAGATCGTCTTCCCGACCCCCAATCTTTCGCCGACAAACAAATATCCCCAAAATTCCACAAGCGGGACGATGATGACTACAGCAGCAATCCATTTACGCATATTTATAGAAACTCCTTTAAGCTTGCAGCATTAAAATATTGATCGTATATATGTATTTTACCGCTACAAAGAAGGAGAATCAAAAATCATGGTTTACTCGCTTCCTCAAAGGCCGCAAACCATTCGGGAAATACCTTTTTAAACTGGACCGGCTTGAAATCCTCGCGCCGTACAACATAGTGGGAGGACGAACCCTCTACGCAAAGCACGCCTTCGCCGTTAAACACATGGTACCCGTAAACGGTCTTCACGCCGCCGTTTTCGATGATCCATGTCTTAAGCAGCACCTTGTCGCCATAGCGAATGCCCTTTTTATACTCCACCTTCATTTCATGAACCGGAGAAATATATCCCGCCCGCTCCATATCGATATATTTAAAGCCGAGGTCCTCGCACAGCTTCGAACGTCCCGCCTCAAACCAGCCGAGGTAGTGGGCGTGATAAATAATCCCCATCATATCGAATTCAAAATATTTCGGCTCTATCGCCAGTTCGCTGACATACACGTGATCCCCCGCTCCTTTCTCACGCTGCAAAAAAAGCAATGGTCCCCGTTTTACAGGGTTCCCCATTGCCTTTTTTTAAATCGTTCGCACGATCGCTGCTATATACTAAATAAAACTACTTGCGGATTTGGCCAATTTTGATCAAGTTGGTAGAACCGGAGCGTCCAAGCGGAACCCCTGCGGTAATGACAACAAGATCTCCTTCCTTCACCACTCCGGAATCCAGGCCGCCCTTCATCGCCTTGTCGAACATTTCGTCCGTGGACGAAGCAACCTGGCCCTTCACCGGCGTAACGCCCCAGTTCAAAGCCAAGCGGCGCAGCGTCTGGTCTTCGGTCGTCACCGCGATGATCGGCGCTTTCGGACGATATTTGGACACCATCCGCGCCGTATAACCCGTTTCCGTGGAAGTGATAATCGCTTTGGCGTTCAGTTCCAGCGCGGAGTTGGCCACCGCCTGGCTGATCGCTTCCGTAACGGTCGTTTGTTGGGCGTTGCTTTGCTTGATGAAAATTTCACGGTATTCGAGGCCGGATTCGGCTTTTTCCGCAATGCGGGCCATCGTCAGCACCGATTCCACCGGATATTTCCCGGCAGCCGTTTCCCCGGACAACATGATTGCGTCCGTACCGTCGAAAATCGCGTTCGCCACGTCGCTCGCTTCGGCGCGGGTCGGTCTCGGATTACGCTGCATCGAGTCGAGCATTTGCGTGGCGGTAATAACCGGTTTGCCGACGCGGTTGCATTTCTCGATCATCTTTTTTTGCACCAACGGCACGTCTTCGGCAGGGATTTCCACGCCAAGGTCGCCGCGGGCTACCATCAAACCGTCGGACACTTCCAGGATTTCGTCCAGGTTGTCGACGCCTTGCTGGTTTTCGATTTTGGAGATGATTTGAATGTGGGTTGCGTTATGTTTCTCAAGCAATTGACGGATTTCAAGCACGTCGCTCGCTTTACGAACGAAGGAAGCGGCAATAAAATCGATGCCCTGCTCGATCCCAAACTTGATATCGTTAGCGTCTTTCTCGGTGATGCCTGGCAGGGAAATGTTAACGCCGGGAACATTAACGCCTTTCTTGCTCTTGATGGTGCCGCCGTTGACGATCCGGCATTTGATTTCCGTACCTTGGATGTCAACTACCGTCAGTCCGATCAAACCGTCGTCGATCAAAATGGTCGAACCTACTTCCACGTCACCCGGAAGCTCTTTGTACGTAATCGAGATGCGATTTTTGTCCCCGAGAATTTCTTCCGTAGTAAGGGTGATGAATTCGTCTTGCACGAGTTCGATCGGTTCTTCCATCAATTTGCCGGTGCGGATTTCCGGACCTTTGGTGTCCAACAGTATGGCGATTGATTTCCCCAGCTCCGCGCTCGCTTGGCGGATCGTCTTGATCCGGCCTCCATGCTCATCAAAATCTCCATGGGAGAAGTTCAGGCGAGCGACGTTCATTCCGGCCATGATCAACTTTTTGATGTTCTCTAACGATTCACTGGAAGGACCGATGGTACATACGATTTTTGTTTTGCGCATTTGGGTTTCCTCCGTTTTAATAGTTCTCTCTATATAGTCTTTTCCAACAACTAAATTTACTACAATTTTGTCGATTTGTATAGGAAGTTTATCATATTGTCACGAACATTCTATTGTTTTACACTACGAAAACAATCTATAATAGCCGAAAAATCCGAGGCCAAAGCCCCGATTTTTCGGCTACCGATCGTTTTACTCCTGCTTGTGGACCAATTCCGGGGACGCATTTTCTTCAGTACCGCCCTCGTTGCTGGTTTCTTTCCCTGCCGCTTCTATTTCGGCAGCCGCTTTCCCGGCGGCGGCTTCCCCTTCGCGGGCCTCTCCGCCGGCATGCCCGGCATCGCCCGAATCAGCCGGAGACGTCTTTTCCTGGCTAGAGCCCTCCGCCGGCACGGCGGAACCCGCCGGAGATACCGCCGGAGATCCTGCGTATACACGCGCTTTCGCATTTTCGGCCACCGTAAACTTGCCGATTTTCCGGAATTTCCGGTACCGGTCCTCAAGCAGCTCGTCCGCATGCATGATCGACAATTCCTCCAAATGGCGGACGATCGCTTCTTTAATGGCGCTTGCGGTAGCTTCGTAATCGCGATGGGCCCCGCCCCGCGGCTCCGGAATGATCTCTTCGATCACTTCCATTTCCAGCAGGTCCTGGGCAGTTATCTTCATCGCTTCCGCCGCCTGGTCCGCCTTGGAAGCGTCCTTCCACAGGATCGAGGCCGCCCCGTTCGGCGAAATGACGGAGTAAATGGCGTTCTCCAGCATCAGCACGCGGTTGCCGACGCCCAGCGCCAGCGCTCCGCCGCTGCCGCCTTCGCCAAGGACCACGCAAATAACGGGCACCCGAAGCATCGCCATTTCCCGCAGGTTGCGGGCGATCGCCTCGGATTGTCCCCGTTCCTCCGCCGTAATGCCCGGATAGGCCCCTTTCGTATCGATAAACGTAACGATCGGCCGCCGGAACTTGTCCGCCTGCTGCATCAGCCGGAGCGCTTTGCGGAAGCCCTCCGGATGCGCGCTTCCGAAGAAGCGGGCGATGTTGTCCTTCGTATCTTTCCCGCGCTGCTGGCCAAGCACCGTCACGGGAACCCCGTTCAGCTTGGCCAATCCGCCGACGACAGCCAAATCGTCCCCAAACACCCGGTCCCCGTGCAGCTCAATGAAGTCTTCAAAGATCAGGTCGATCATATCCAGGGAAGTCGGACGCTGGTGATGCCGGGCCAGATGCATTTTTTGCGACGGCGTAATCTGGCTGTAGATCTCTTCTTCCAATTGCCGGTACCGTTCTTCCAAACGAGCGATCTCCTCGGCAAAATCGATGCCTTTTTCTTTACCAAACTGCTCTAATTCCTGAATTTTCTCGCGCAGCTTCACAAGCGGCGTTTCGAAAGGCAATTCGCCCGCCATTTATGCTCCTCCCTTCACACCGTGCAAATCCAGCAATTTGGACAGCGTGGCTTTCATTTCCTTGCGGTGAACCACCAAATCGAGCTGCCCATGCTGCAGGTTGAATTCGGCCGTCTGAAAATCGTCCGGCAGCTTTTGCCGGATCGTCTGCTCGATCACGATTCTGCCGGCAAAGCCAAACACCGCACCCGGCTCGGCCAAAATGATGTCTCCAAGCATGGCAAAGCTGGCCGATACGCCTCCGGTCGTCGGATCCGTAATGACCGATATGTAGAGGCCGCCCTGCTCGCTCAATCGGGCCAAAGCGGCGCTCGTTTTCGCCATTTGCATCAAACTCAGAATGCTTTCCTGCATGCGCGCCCCGCCCGACGTCGAGAAAATAATCATCGGCAGCCGTTTCTCCGTCGCCGCCTCGATGGCGCGCGTAATTTTTTCCCCGACCACGGAACCCATGCTGCCGGTGAAAAAATCAAAGCTCATAACCGCCACAACGGCCGGAAATCCGCCGATGGTGCCTTGTCCGGTCACGACGGCTTCCCGCAAACCCGACTTCAGCGCTTGCTGCTCCAGTTTGCCGGCATATCCCGGAAATTCGAGCGGATCGACGGAGATCAGGTCGGCGTCGAATTCCGTAAAACTTCCTTCGTCCAGCGTGTAGCGGATGCGCTCCAGCGCGTTAAGCCGCATATGATAGCCGCAGGACGGGCAAACTTTAAAGTTCTTCTCCAGTTCCTTGCTGTACTGAATACTGCCGCAACGGGCACATTTATTCATCAGGCCTTCGGGAATCTCCCGTTTAGGCCGGTCCATCGACTGCGATCCCTCTTCGCTCCCTCGACGTTCTGAAGGAATGGTCGCGTATTTTCTTTTTTTCTGAAACAAGTCTTTAAACACAACTACACCTCTTCAGCCGTTTATATTCATGGCCAGTAATACAGTCATGGATCTATCGCACCGTAGCCTTGCGCCCTTTTGGGGACAATTCCGCCTAAGGATGCAAAATCGAATTCAAAACCTCTTGCACTTCCTCCAGCTCCCCGGAAGGAACCAGGATTTCGAACTGCTGCTTGGATAAATTAACAGGACGTGTTTGGACGAGGAAGCCTTCTTCGGTGAGTTTCGTTTTGATCATATCCGCAACCTTGGCGGTTGGCGCAATATACATTACAGTCCACATGTCCTTTTCAAAGCCCCCTACTTTCATCTTTGAGCCCGTATAATAGAGTTATGATAACATAATTTTCAAATCCCCCGCAACAAAGGGACAGGTCGCAAATTGGAAGCGGAGCGCGCGAAATCCGTCGGATTTTCAGGCTGTCATCCCGCGCCGCAAAACGCCCGTTCCCGCCGGAGAGGGTACCCGCGGGCTCCGCTTTGCCGCGAAGCTTGTCACAAGCTGTCCGGCTAAAAAAGCACTGCCTCTGCTTTGAAATTTTATCTTTAATGGCAGCTCCCTTATTTTCAATAGCATTTCCTCTTCTTCAGCGCAACTCCTTTAATTCGGAGGCGGGAGCGCTGTTATTTTTGGGAATAAGTGGCGGCATTTTTGTGGTTATGGGCGATTCTGGCCGAAGCGGCCGCGGCTAGTCCGGCCACTAGATCATCCATGAATACATGGATATCGGAGCCTTTGTTGTTCAGCTTGCCGATGATTTCGGGCTTAACCTTGTCCAAAAACCCAAAACTCGTCAGCCCGATCATTCCGAAAACGCTCGTAATGCCTAACGCCAAAGTTTCATCAACGCCGTACAGCGGCTCATCCGCTTCCATGATCGATTGCAGCGGCTCGGGAAGGAGCTTTTGCTCCGCCAGCTCATCCAAAGCGATCCCCGTAAACAAAGTGTACTGCACCTCTCTTTTTTGCAGCACCGCCTTTACGCTGTCCAAGCACTGCTCCAGCGTCAAATCGTCATGATAGGCAATTTGCAAGGAATACACGATTTGCGCAATTTCCTCCAGCCTAACGCCTCTGCGCAGCAACTGGGCTTCCGCAATTTCATAGGTCATCCGATTTCCTCCTTCATTTCGGAAAATGCGGTCCGGCTTAGGGGCCTGCTCCGAGGTCTGCTCCGGGACGTGCTCCGAGCTGTGCTCCGAGGCCTGCTCCGGGGCCTGCTCCGAGGTCTGCTCCGAGGCCTGCTCCGGGGTGTGCTCCGGGGCCTGCTCCGAGGTGTGCTCCGAGGCCTGCTCCGGGGCCTGCTCCGAGGTGTGCTCCGAGGCCTGCTCCGGGGTGTGCTCCGGGGCCTGCTCCGAGGTGTGCTCCGAGGCCTGCTCCGAGGCCTGCTCCGAGGTGTGCTCCGGGGCCTGCTCCGAGGTGTGCTCTGAGGCCTGCTCCGGGGCCTGCCCCGAGGTGTGCTCCGAGGCCTGCTCCGAGGTGTGCTCCGGGGCCTGCTCCGAGGCCTGCTCCGGGGCCTGCTCCGAGGTGTGCTCCGGGGCCTGCTCCGAGGTGTGCTCCGAGGCCTGCTCTGAGGTGTGCTCCGGGGCCTGCTCCGAGGTGTGCTCCGAGGCCTGCTCTGAGGTGTGCTCCGGGGCCTGCTCCGGGTCAGGGCCATACCCGCACCGCCGCCTTGTCCCGGCGGGAAAGCACAGCAACGAATGCCGGCTTCTATGGCATGGCCAACTGTGGTGCGTCACTGTGCGGCCGATTGTGCGTTTACCGCAAACCATACGGGCGCCTCGGTCGACTGGCTGCCGTCAAGCGGCGCAGCACCGCGCCGGAGCGGGTGCAGGAGCGTGCGCCAGAGCAGGTGCAGGAGTAGGTGCCGGCGTAAGTGTCGGAGTAGGTGCCGGATACAGCGCGTTTTTCCGAAATATCATCTCACTCGGGCCCCGGGGGGTCCTTGTTTATGGCGTATTGTGTTCCTAAGTGTATGCTTGAAGCGTAAAAAATGTTCGTTAAAACGGAGCCAAGCCTGAAAATCCGCTGGTATGGGGGGTTCTTATAGAGCTAAAATAGCCAGTATAGCCGGGCGATAGACTTCCGCAGCCTAACACATCGTTCAGATTGGAATTATCCAATAGAATTGGAAATCGAATGGCCGGTCTTCAGCGTAATTGGTAATTTCCAATAGAATAGAAGCGGCACAGTGAAATGGGACGGTTCGCCGCGAATTCTATTGGATATTTCCAAGGAGAGTTCAAAATTCCGTTCGAACTTCGTCCATCTATTGGATTTTTCCAATGTAAGGTAAATGGGGACGAGTGGGCTGCTTTGTATTTTTTGGGCCAGGCTGGGGTTGCCTGCAAAATTAGAAGACCCTGCTGACCGCCCGTGTTACTGGTATCCAATAATCCCAATGCGGCTGAGTCTAACGCTTTTTTGGATCTGTACCGCCTCCATTGTACATCTGGGCCTACCAATAATGAAACCCTCCTTCAATGGTTGCTTGTCGCTTCCATTTTGCAAGGAGGGCTGCTTTTACATCCTTTTCAAGTTAGCTTGCTCGGGAGAAAACATAAGGAAAAAAATGGCGCTATTTCGGCAATCTCCCCACTTTGAGTGAAATAGCGGACATTTATGGCGTTATTTTTTCGTATCGCATGAAAATAGCCATTTTGTGCACCATTCGTTGGGAATTAGGGCCATAAAATTCCGCTAATGGTGTTGAACATGCACATTTCATGAAAATAAGGCCTTAAAGTTCCGCTATTTTTTGGTGATCCACCAGTCTGATTTTCGCACCATGCTCGCTAAGCACTTACCATACTATCGCCAGGAACGGATGGCAAACACTATTTACGGTACTCACTTGGAGACAAGCTATGTTACTTCCGGATCGATCTGCTAGTCTTTCGCGAAACGCACACCTTTCTTAGCGCTTCACCATCAAGTTTTGCCAGGAGCCAAGCAATAGTCCGGACAACGGACATGAATGCGAACTCGGCCAACGGCAAGAACGCCAAGTCCGGTTATCTCACCTTGACGGTATCCGGCCCGAGCATCTGTTCCATTTCGTGGAAAAGCGCGGGGGACGGTTTGATGTTGTAACGTTCGGACAAGGCCAACAGCTTGCCGGTGCTCTCGTAGAACAGCACCGTCCCGACCGGTCCGGGATGCTGCTCCAGCAGCGTCTTCAGCTGTTCCAGCAGGCGCGCGTTCTCCGCCGCGGCCGTGATTTTGATGAAGACGCGCTGCTGCGCCGGCGGCTTCTGTCCGCGGCGGCCGCCCGCGGCGGGCGGTGCGGCGTTGGCCGCGGCATCGCGGGCGCCGGGACGCCCGGCAGCGGCGCCATGGCCGGGCGCCTGCCCGGCACCGCCTTGCGGCGCCCCTGCCGGCGCCGGGGCGGCGGGCTCGCGCCGGGGCCGGGCCGCGGCCGCAGGCGCGCCCTGCGCCGCCGCTGCCCGCGCGGGCGGCTGCTCGGCGCCGCCGCTCCGGCCGGCGCTCGCGCCCTTGCCGGCGCTGCCGTTGCCGCCCGCGCGCGAGCCCGCGCCCGCGTCCGCTCCGCCGCCGCTGCCCGCTGCGGCGCTTCTCCCGGCGCCGCCATACGCCCCGCGCCCGCGGGCGAGCCCGCGGCGCAGCTGCGCCAGCGCCGGCGCGCCAAGCGGCGCCACCTCGTCGGCCAGCAGCTTGAAGCCTTCGTCCTGCAGCTGGACGGTGGCGCGCAGCGCAAGCAAGGCCCCCTTGCTGACGTGCGCCGAGCAGCGCCGCCACACTTCGGGAAACAGCACGACCTCGCAGCGCTCGATCTGGTCCTCCAGCTCCATGAAGGCCATCGCCTTGCCCTGCTTCGTCGTGATCGCTTTGACCGACACGACCATCCCGGCCACCACCGTCCGGCTTTCATCCGCCGCTTCGGCCAAATCCATCAGCCGGTCGGCGCCTTCCTGCTCAAGCAGCTCATCGTAATCGTCCAGCGGATGGCCGGACAGGTACAAGCCAAGCAGCTCCCGCTCCAATTCCAGCTGCTGCGCGGCGGTAAACGGCCGAACATCCGGGTACTCGATGTCCCAGTTCGGCGTTTCCACAAAATCGAATAGCTGGATTTGCAAATCCTCACGCTCCTTGCGCCATTTAAGCGCGGCTTCCACCGTCTCGTCCAGCATCGCCAGCAGTTGGGCGCGGTGCCCCGGGAGGGAGTCAAACGCGCCGCCCTGGATCAGCGATTCGATAACGCGCTTGTTGCACGTGCGCAGATCGACGCGGCGGCAAAAATCGAGCAGGCTGTCGAACGGCCGCTCCTTCCGCTCGCGCATAATGCTTTCGATCGCCTGGGTGCCGACGTTTTTGATCGCCGCCAGCCCGTAGCGGATCCCCCCCAAGGCCGCGGCGGGGCTAACGGGCGCCGCGGCATCTTCTCCGCCGGAAGCGCCGGCCTGCCCCCGCGCCGCCAAGGCGGTTTCCGCTGCGGGAACGTCTCCCCCGGCTTCCGGGCCTCCCGCCGTTCCTCCTGCGAAGCCCTCGTCCGCAGCCCCGGCGCCAACCCGAGCCTGCGGCGTAAACAGCACGCCGCTTTCGTTCACGTCCGGCGGCAGCACGGTGATGCCCATCCGCCGGCATTCGACGATGTACTCCGCCACCTTACGGTGGCTGCCCATGACGGCGGTCAGCATCGCGGCCATGAACTGGACGGGGTAATGCGCCTTCAGATACGCCGTCTGGAACGCCAGCACGCCATAGGCGGCCGCGTGCGCCCGCGCGAAGCCGTAATCGGCAAAGCGGACGATCATGTCGTATACGGCGTTCGCTTCTTCGGCGGTATAACCTTGGGCCAGACTGCCGCTGACGAAATGGCCGCGCTGCTCGTCCAGCACCTCCCGCTTTTTCTTGGACACGGCGCGCCGCAGCAAATCGGCTTCACCCAGGGAAAATCCCGCCATTTTCGAGGCGATTTGCATGATTTGTTCCTGGTAGACGATGATGCCGTACGTGTCCTTCAAGATCGGCTCAAGATCCGGATGCGGATACTCAACGCTGATCTGCCCGTGCTTGCCGGCAATGTATTTGGGAATGAACTCCATCGGCCCCGGGCGATACAGCGCCAGCAGGGAGATGATGTCCTCAAACACCGACGGCCTCATATCGCGCAGAACCCGCCGCATTCCCGCCGACTCCAACTGGAACACCCCGGTCGTCTCCCCGTGTCCGAGCATCTCGTAGGTGGCCGGATCGTTGTCGGGAACATGCCGGAAATCGGGAACGCTCCCCGTCTGCTCTTCGATCCAGCGCAGGCAGCGCTCGATGATGGACAACGTGCGCAAGCCCAAAAAGTCCATTTTGAGCAGGCCGATCGCTTCCAGGTTTTCCATCGAATATTGGGTTAAAGCGGCATCCTCGCTCCCCGATTGCAGCGGCACCGCGTCCGTCAGCGGATCGCGCGAGATGACGACCCCGGCGGCGTGCGTGGAGGCGTGCCGCGGCATGCCTTCCACCTTCATCGCCATGTCCAGCAGCCCTTTGATCCGCGGCGCCGATTCGTACATCGCTTTTAAATCCGGGCTTTCCTTAAGGGCTCGTTCAATCGTGATGCCCAGATGCGCCGGAATCAGCTTCGCCGCCTTGTCGACTTCGCCAAACGGCACGTTCAGCGCCCGGCCCACATCGCGAACGGCGGCGCGGGCCGCCATCGTCCCGAACGTAATGATCTGGGCCACGTGCTCCGCCCCGTACTTGCCGGCCACATAGGCGATCACCTCGTCGCGGCGCTCGTCGCTGAAATCGATATCGATATCCGGCATCGTCACCCGCTCGGGATTCAAAAACCGTTCAAACAGCAGGTTATACTTGATCGGGTCGACATCGGTGATGCGCAGCACGTAAGCAACCAGGCTGCCTGCCGACGATCCCCGGCCCGGGCCGGTAACGATCCCGCTTTGGTGAGCGAAGGCAATGAAATCCCAAACGATAAGAAAATAATCGGAAAATCCCATCTTGCCGATCACTTCCAGCTCATACCGCAGCCGCTGCTCGAGCCTTTCGCGGTCCGCTTTGTCCCGCCACACGTCCAGATGGCCGTAGCGCTCCTCCAGCCCTTTTTCGCACAGCTCAGCCAAATAGCTCTCCGCGGTCAGCCCTTCCGGAATCGGGCGGTAAGCCGGCAAAATATGGCGGCCGAATTCCAGCTCAAGCTCGCAGCGACCGGCTATTTTTACCGTGTTGGCCAGCGCCTCGGGCACATGCGGGAACAACGCGGCCATCTCATCCCCGGTTTTCAGGTAAAGCTGGTCCGTGTTCATTTTGAGCCGGTTTTCGTCGTCGACCGTTTTGCCGGTGCCAATGCAAATCAGCACATCCTGAACCTCGGCGTCCTCCCTGTTCAAGTAATGCACATCGTTGGTGGCCGCCAGTTCGATCCCCGTCTCCTGCGCCAGCTGAATAAGCTGGAGATTTACCTTTTTTTGCTCCGGCAGACCGTGATCCTGCAGCTCCAGATAAAAATCTCCGCCAAACGCCGACTTATAGCGCAGCGCCGCTTTTTTCGCTTCCTCGTAAGATCCGCGCAGCAAATGATGCGGCACCTCTCCGCCCAGACAGGCGCTCAAGCAGATCAGCCCTTCCCGATGCCGCTCCAGCGCCTCCCAATCGATCCGCGGCTTGTAGTGGAAGCCTTCCAGATGGCCGATCGAGACGAGTTTCATCAAATTCCGGTACCCGGTTTCATTTTTAGCCAGCAAAATCAGATGGTGGATCGGCTGATCCTGACGGCTCCCCCGCTCCTTGCGCGAGCCTGCCGTAAAATAAACTTCACAGCCGATGATCGGCTTGATCCCGTGAGCTTTGCACAATTTATAAAAAGGAACCGCGCCGTACATGACACCGTGATCCGTCAGCGCGAGCGCCTTCATGCCGGAAGCCGCCGCTTTGGCGACGAGCTCTTCCAGTCTGGCCGCGCCGTCGAGCAAGCTGTATTCGCTATGTACGTGCAGATGAACGAAGCTGTCCATGCGATCCCCTCCTTTTCGCTTTCAAACTCTACAAATATTTTATCATACATAGCCCAAGCGCGCCCATAGAATGGTAGAGGATAGGACAGACCTCGGAAAGGGGAGCTTGTATCGTGAGTTCGTTTTTGAGCAAAGCGGTTATGGACTTTTTTATCGCATTCGGAATCGTCGTGGGCGGAGCTATGGTTGGCGGGATCGGGGCCGTCGTTTCCCTGCAGCCGCCGACCCAAACGATGCTGGACATCGCCGACCGCATTAAAATTTGGGCGCTTGCCGCCGCGATCGGGGGCACAATCGATCCGATGCGGGTCATCGAAAGCAATTTTTTTGACGGAAACCTGTCCCCGGCCATCAAACAGATTTTGTATTTGCTGTTTGCATTCTTTGGCGCCCACATGGGTTCCGAGCTGGTGAGATGGATGTGCGGGGGAAGCCGGGGATGAATGAAGCAAAGCGGCCGGAAATCAAGGGATTCCGTCGGTTTTTGCAGCTTGCCGCCGTGTTTATTCTGGGGATGGTGGCGGGAAGCATCGTATACAACGTAATCTATCAGACAAGCTACAACGTGCTGTGGATTCAAAACAAGGATCTGCAAATCCAGCTGCATCAAGCCGAGGAGGACCTCCGGACGCTGAAAAAATACAATAACCGCTCGACCGTGATCAAAGAGATCAAGGTGCGCGTGGAGGAACGGGATCCTCCGCTCGATTCGCTGGCGGTCAAGGAAGTCACCAAACAGCTCCATGACGAGCTTGAGGTGCTTCGCGGCAGGAACATTTTCGACATCGACTCCGACGCCAAAATGGCCCGGACGCTGCTGAACCGGAAAATCTATATCGTGCGCGACAAGGAGTACAGCATCCAGATTAAAACGATGCTCGTGAGCGAAGGGGTGCTGCAGGTGTGGGTGGATATGCGGCCGTATATCCGGCTCTAACTTTTCATGCTACAATAAGGTTGTTAAAAAAACGGAGTTTGATCACGCAGTTGTGTCCTTGGAGCGGATTCGGCATCGAATCTTGAATTCAGCCGGGTCTTCCGGTGCTCACGTACCCTAAACGTACGCTCCGCTCCTCAGACCCTAGCTTCATCCAACCTTCTCGGTGCTGAAACTCCGTTTTTTTAACTTTTATCGAACGTGTTATTAAAAAAACGGAGTTTGATCACACAGCTGTGTGCTTGGAGCGGATTCGGCATCGAATCTTGAATTCAGCCGGGTCTTCCGGTGCTCACGTACCCTAAACGTACGCTCCGCTCCTCAGACCCTGGCTTCATCCAACCTTCTCGGTGCTGAAACTCCGTTTTTTTAACTTTTATCGAACGTGTTATTAAAAAAACGGAGTTTGATCACGAGCACACCCGAAAAACCAGGCTGGCTGCCAGGCTGATCGAGACCGGGGAAACTGCGGCGGAAAAATAAGCACTAGCGTTGCATTAAATCTGACAAGATACATTTTTTACCATACCCATATTTTAACGGTTGCCACAAGCGCTATTTGTTCCAAAAACGTTGATTTCAAATTGTAACGGTTGCCATGGTGCTTATTTCACTGAAATCCGGCTATTTTGGCTTAGATTCAGGCAAATAACAACGCTTACAACCGTTAGAATTCAGAAAAGGCCTTTTTTCGCAAAATAGCAACTGCTACAACCGTTAGATTCCCGGGGAGCTTTTTGGGAAATCTTTAGCAAAAGTTATCCAACGCTAGTGAAAAATAGGGGCAAAAAAAGCCGTTATTCCAGCGATATCCGTCCATTTGAGAGAAATAGAGGCAATTTATGCCGTTATTTTCCCCCGATCGCCAGGAAATGCCGTCACTTTGACCATTCATCGGGAAATAAGGACAAAAAATGCACTAATGGGGATGAACATGCCTGGCTCCGGATAATAAGGACATAAAGTGCCGCTATTTTGATGGCCACAGTCGGCCGTTCCAGCAATCAGCGGTTCGTTGTTACAGTAATCAGTAGTTCGTTGTTCCAGCAATCAGCGGTTTGTTGTTACAGTAGCCGGCTGGCCGGGTTAAGAGCGCCTATTCCCAAGCCAAGCCGATGATCATCCCCGCGATGATCATCACCCGCATTTTTCAAAGCCATCAAGCCAATTGTAAAAAAGGAGCTGTACATCTTCCCATGATCCAAACGATTCAATACGTCCTGTACGCCGTGCTCATTATCGCCTGCGTTTGTTCCGTCTTTTTCAGCTTTAAGTCGCGCCGTTCGCTCGACCCTAAGGTTCGCGGGCTGTCCGCCGCCAAAACCAACATCAGCATGGGGGTCACGCTCATTATTTTGGCGCTGATTCAAATGTTCATGTTCAGCGGCTCTTCGCTCCGCGTCGTGATCGGCGCGTTGTTTATGGTGCTGGGCGCGTTTAACATTTTTGCCGGCATCCGCAATCACGGCATCTTTTCCCGCCAAAAAGCGGAGTAGTTAAGCTCGTTATGAGAAATCTATGCCGGGAAATTACCTCCGGAAAGTAGTTACCTGCGGGAATTTATATACAGGCAATTCCTTCCAATAAAATTCCTTCCGGGAAATTCCCCCAAATCCCGGCTCGCCCGAGTCAGCTGGCTTGCTCATCCGGTTCGGCTGACTCCGCTGAATTCCGATCTTTCGGCCTTATCCGCATGGTCCGCCCGTGCTGCCTATGAGCGGTTCTTCCAACCGGCCGGTTTCATCCGGCCCGCTATGCGTGATCGATCGATTGCAGCGCCATGACCGCCTTGGAAACGAGGTAGTCCTGGTAAGTTAACATAATCTCCAGCTTGCAGGCCCGGCGGCTCATTTCCAGAACTAGCGGAAGGATGACGACCGGGTTTTCGATCTGCACCGGCCGCACGAAATAGGTCGTAATGTTGTCGACGACGAAGTCCATGCCGCTTGCGTCCTTGGCGGCGCGCAGGCCGGCCTGGGTCATCAGCGAGGTGAGCACGCCGTGCGAAATCGTGCCGAGGTCGGTGGCCATCTGCGGCGTTATCATCCCGCGAAAAAACAGTTTGCCCTCCGCGTCGCGCTCTTCGGCAAAACCGTTCCACATCAGGTGCTCGAACGTTTCCCCGAGCTGCGGCTGGTTGCGCACGTCGCGCATGGCCTGCAGCACCTCCCGGCGCGTGACGGAAGAAACCAGCTTCCGGTTGCGGTCCACCACCGGCAAAAAATCGATCCCTTCCCAAACCATGATTTGCGCGGCCGAAGCCAGCGACGTCTGCAGTCCCACCGTAATCGGATGACGCGTCATGCATTTTTCAATGGGCTGATCCCCGCTGAGCTCCTCCACGTTTTTGCGGCTGACGATCCCGATGACCCGGTTCCACTCGTCCACGACCGGAAAATGCTGATGCCCCGTCTCCAGCGACAACTCGTCAAAATCGGAGATGTTGCTAGCGGCTTTCAGCATGTTCACCCGCGGCTTACGGGCGACGATATCCTCCACCAGCATGATTTTTTTCTTGATCAACCGGTCGAAAATGGCCCTGTTGATCATGGAAGCAACGGTAAACGTATCGTGGCGCGAGGAAATGATCGGCAGCGCCAGCTTGTCCGCCAGCGCTTTGACCTCGCGGCTTGTGCCGAAGCCCCCGGTCACCAGCACCCCCGCTCCCTGCTCCAAAGCGAGCGAATGGGCGTTGTCGCGGTTCCCGATGATCAGCAGGCTTCCGGCGTCGATATACCGCGCCATGGCATCGATTTTCATCGCGCCGATGACGTATTTGTGCAGCGTTTTGTCCAGCCCTTCGCCGCCGCCAAGCACATGTCCCTCCACGATGTCGACCACATCGCCGAACGTAAGCTGATCGGAGATGTTCCGCGGTTTCTTCTCCACGCGAACGGTGCCGATCCGCTCCTTGGTGATGACGATGCCGAGGTTTTCCGCCTCTTTGACCGCGCGGTAGGCCGTTCCCTCGCTCACGCCCATCGCTTTGGCCAGCTTGCGCACGGAAATTTTCGTACCGATCTTAAGTTGTTCGATATGTTGAAGCAGCTGCTCGTGTTTTGTGACGCTTTCTTCCTGCCCCTCCAACTGTTATACCCCCTTGCCCGAATCTGTACTACTCTGTTTCCATTATACACGTTCAGGCATAAGTCATCCATACGGCCGCAAGCACGATCACGGAATAGACAATTTCCATGATTCCGGTTTGCTTTGCCGTGATCCGTATGCGCGGACACCATGCGGCCCTGGCCAGCAGCAGCAAAGCCGGCAGCAATAGCGGAAGGGGGAACAGCCATGCGGCGAGCAGCGCCAATATCAGGTGGTAGCTCACGGAATAGAAATAGAACCGGGGGTTGTTCCGCTCGCGGATGATCGTTTTGACGTAAAAAGCCGTGCCCGCGAAATAGCCGATGCTGATCAAAAACAGCTCCACGGCTGCCCCGTAGTCCGTACCTCCGCCCAAATTGAAAGAAACAAACACCATGATGCTGAACTGCACGATGGCGGCGATGTCGTTAATCAGGGCGCGTTCGCGTTTTTGCCTGGCGTAGTAGACGTTGACGGCAAACAAAGGCAGGAACAGCAGGGCCATCAAGATGACGTCGGGGCGAAGCAAGGCGAGCGCCGTTCCGGCAGGGACGAGAAGCGTTCCATACAGCAAGGCCGGTTTGCGGTAGCGGTCGCCTTTGCCCGTGCGGACCCACTGCAGCAAAGGAAACATCAGCAAGTAGATCAGCAGCCAGCAAGCAAACAGCAGGGCATGGATCCACCCGGGGGTCGAGGCGGCCATGCCGAATAGGAACGGAAGGACCAACATCGCCCAGGCTCCATGCTGATTGGGGATATAATGCTTCAAGCGCATGACGGCGTCCTCTCCTTTTTTTTCAAATGGATGGGGCAAATTACGGATCATTATATCCGCCGGAGGAAATCGCTCCAGTGACGCCGGTCACTGTAATCATGACAGCTTCCCAACAGAAAAAAGAGCGAATATCATGCCGTTTTTTATCTTGTGACTGATATCACAATCCATTCCGAAGCCGTTGATATAATGAGGGCGAACGGTAAGATTTTAAATTTTAACTAATCAATTAGGGAGGACTTCAAAATGAATCCGATTAAAGCAACCGTAAACGCCACCGAGTATCCGCCGCAGCTTAAGCATAAAACTATTTTTGACGCTTACGAAGCCCTGCATCCGGGAGAAGCCATGCTGCTGATCAACGATCATGACCCGGTACCGCTGCGTTATCAATTTGAGGCGATGCATCCCGGACGGTTCACTTGGGAGTATCTTGAAGAAGGGCCAGACACATTCCGGGTGAAAATCGGCAAAAATTAAAGCTTGGAGGGGGACGAATCATGGAGAACCGGGTTGTCGAGCTTGATGTACGCCCGCAGCTGCGCCAGGGAGCGGAGCCGTTAGGAAACATTATGAGCACCGTTAAGCAGTTGAAGGAAGGCGAGATTTTCGTCCTGCACGCCACGCTCAAGCCCGTTCCGCTGCTGAAGCTGATGGAACTTAGAGGGTACCGCAATCAATGCGAGCAGGTGGCGGAGGAGCACTGGAAAGTAACCTTCGAACGAAAAAGCAAGTGAACCCCCGGAAATAAAGGCTAGAGGCAAAGCGGCAAGCGGGTTTGTTGACCCGGGAAGGTACGGCCGTTAAAGCAAGGAGGATACGGGAACCGGTGATGCCGGCCCCTGTATCCTCTCTTTTTGCATAGCTGCCGCAACGGTTCGGCCGAATAACCGCAATATTCGCGAAAAACCCATTTCCTCGAGTTCCTCGAACTTCTCGGGCTCCTCTGGCTCCTCAAGCTCCTCGGCCGGGAAGCTACCTTTGCTCATACCCCCGCGGTACATAAGCGCAATACGGATCGCTTTCCAGATAATCGCCGGTCACGGCGTACGCCCTGGCCCGGGAACCGCCGCAAAGCTGCTTGAACTCGCAGGCGCCGCATTTGCCTTTCAGCAGTGTCTTGTCGCGAAGCTGCCGCATGACGGGCGAGTTCCGGTATATGTCGGATAGCGAAGAATCCCTGACGTTGCCGCAGCTTACCGGCAAAAATCCGCTCGGGTACACCTCGCCGGTATGGCTGATAAACACGAAGCCGTCCCCGTCGTTAACGCCCTTGGGCGAACGGCCGAGCACATCTTTGCGCTTCACCGCCCCGGCCTCTTCGCCGGCACCGCCTCCGCGCTTTTGCTGCTGTAAAAACACACGGCGATAGTGCGGCGCCTCCGTCGCTTTGATGCCGTAAGGCATCGCCCGCTGCATCTTGGCCAGCCATTCCATCACCCGTTCATGCTCCTCGGGCGTAATCATGTCCTTCACCATCCCCCGGCCCGTCGGCACGAGGAAAAACACGCTCCAAAGCACGGCCCCCATCTCCTTTACCGCTTCGGCGATCCGCGGCAGGTCGTCCAGGTTGTAGCGGGAGACCGTCGTGTTGATCTGGATCGGGATATCGAGCTGTTGCAAAAAACCGATCCCTTTCATCGTCATTTCATAGGAACCTGCGCTTCCGCGAAAATGATCATGGATTGCGGCCGTCGAACCGTCAAGGCTAAATGCCCAGCGGGACAAGCCGACCTCCTTGGCCTTACGCACGGCGGAAAAGGTGACCCGCGGCGTGGCGCTTGGCGTCATCGAGACCGGCAGCCCTTTGTCCTGAATCGCGTACCGGGCCAGCTCGAACAAATCGGGGCGCATCAGCGGATCGCCGCCGGTAAACACGAACAGCGGTTTATCCATTTCCGCGATATCGCCGATCAGCTTCTTCCCTTCCTCGAGGCTAAGCTGCCGCGGATCGGGATGATACTGGGCTTCCGCCCGGCAGTGCAGGCATTTTAACGCGCAAGCCCGCGTCACCTCCCAGATGACGATAAACGGATTTACGTTGTAGTCCCTGTCTTGAATCATTTGCATCACCGTCCATCCCCCAAATAAGCCGCCATGCTTTCAGCGGCTTCCTTGCCCTGCCGGATGCAGTCGGGAATGCCTACGCCGGCATATCCCGCGCCACACAGCAGCAGCCCCGGCTTCGCCCGGCCCAGTGCCCCGCGCAGCGCCTCAAGCCGCTCGACATGCCCGACCGGATATTGGGGCATCGACTCCGGCAAAGCGGCGAGCTCGCAAAACAGCGGGCTGGCGGCGATGCCCAGCAAATCGCGCAGCTCGGCGGCCACCCGGCGCTCGATGTCGGCCCTGGACATCGCGGTCCATGCCTCGTCGCCCAGGCGGCCGATATAGGCTCGCAGCAGCGCTTTATCGCCGGGAGCCGAATGCAGCCATTTCGAAGAAACCCAGGTAATGGCCGTAATCATTCGCCCCTCCCCGCGCGGGATAAGCACGCCGGAGCCGTTCAAATCGTGCGGAACGTCTTCCCGCCGGTAGGCAAAGGCCAAATTGGCTACGGACACATAACGGATCCGCTCCAGGTAAGCGGCTTCGGGAACGCCATCCAGCAGCCGGGTCGCGGCAAAAGCAGGAACCGCCAAAATGACTCCGTCCGCGTTCAAACGCTCGCCCCCGCTTAAGCTAAGCTCATAACCCGCCTCCTTCTGCGACAGTCCGGTTACCGCCTGGCCGGTAATTATGCTCTCTTCCCTTAGCGATTCCTCCAGCGCTTCCGTCAGTCCCTCCAAACCGCCCGTCAACGTCAGAAACATGCTGGTTTGCGCGGCCTTCGGCAGCGGGACCTGGCTTCCCGCCGGCCGCGGCGGCTGCTTTTTGCCGGCCAGCAGCCCAAGGATCAGGCTGCGGTGCTTGCGCTCCATCTCCATAAACTGCGGAAACGTCGCTTTCAAGCTAAGCTGTTCGGTGTCCCCGGCATATATGCCGGCCAGAAGCGGCTCCGTCATCTGCTCCAGCACTTCTCTGCCGAGCCGGCGGCGGATGAAGCCGCCGAGCGATTCGTCGCCGCCGCCGCGCCGCGCGGGAAGCAGCAGATCCATCGCGGCCCGCAGCTTGCCGGCCGGAGAGAGAAGCCCCGTCTTGACCATCGGCCACATTTGCGTCGGTATGCCGAGCATCAGCCCCGGCGGCATGGGATGGAATTTGCCGCGATGCAATATATAACTTCGCTTGGCCTGAGGATTCGTTCCCGCCAGCTTATCCTCCAGCCCGAGTTCCCGGATCAATTCCAGCGCGGCGGGCTTGCGCGCGATCATTGAATCCGGGCCCTGTTCTATCGTAAAGCCGTCACGGCGCAGGGAACGGATTTTACCGCCCAGCCGATCGGACTGTTCCACGAGGGTAACCCCAGCGTTCACCCCCTGTTCACGCAGCAGTTTACGCACGTAATAAGCCGCGCTTAACCCGGTTATGCCTCCGCCGATGACGGCGATTTTTTTGCTCACGTTTAACTTTCGACCTCCTTAATGCCGCAAGCCGAACGCCTCATGCTTAAGCGGCCTATGAACTCCTAATGCTATCGTAACCTCCGGACCCCCGCGCATTTTATGACTGGAGTCACTCCGAGATCAACATTTCTCGGTTAAAATTGTCAAAAATCAAACGGAAAGGAAGCTAACGATGAGTATAAACCAGACATTGCGGCTTAAAACGGGAGCGGAGCTGTTGATCGAATGCTTGCTGGAGGAAAAGGTCGATACGATTTTCGGGTATCCCGGCGGAGCGGTGATCCCGATTTATGACGCGCTCTATGATTGCTCCGGCATCCGGCATATTTTGACCCGGCACGAACAGGCCGCCGTACATGCGGCGGACGGTTATGCGCGGGTTACGGGACGGGCCGGCGTGGCCCTGGTCACCTCGGGACCGGGAGCTACGAACGCGGTGACGGGGATTGCCAACGCCTTTATGGACTCGGTGCCGCTGGTGGTGTTGACGGGGCAGGTATCCACCGATCTGATCGGGCGCGACAGCTTTCAGGAAGTGAACATTTTCGGCATGACGATGGATGTGACGAAACATAATTATGCCGTTACGGATATCGCCCAATTGCCGCGGATCGTGAAGGAAGCCTTTTATATCGCCACGACGGGAAGACCCGGACCCGTGCTGATCGATCTGCCCAAAAATATAATGGCGGCCAAAACGGGGCTGGTTCCGGCCCTGCAAGCTTCGATCCGCGGCTATCAACCCGCCCCGCCGATTCCTGACGAGTCCGCAGGGCTCATCCGGGACAAACTTCGGGCATCCCGCCGCCCGGTTCTCGTAGCCGGAGGCGGGGTAGTCTCGTCCGGCGCCGCCGAGGAGCTCGTCCGGTTCGCCGAGAACGCCGGGATTCCCGTCGCGACCACGCTGATGGGGATCGGGGCTTTTCCCTCCCGGCATCCGCTGTACCTCGGCATGCTCGGCATGCACGGCACCTATGCCGCCAACCGGGCCGTCCATCAGGCCGACCTGCTTATCTGCCTCGGCACGAGGCTAAATGACCGCTTGTCCGGTAAAGCCAAATCGTTTTCCCCGCAGTCCTGGAAAATCCAGGTCGATGTCGACGATGCCGAGCTGGACAAAAATATCCCCATGGATCTGAGCATCCAGGGGGATATTCGGGAACTGCTGGCCCAGCTGAACGCTCAGCCCTGCGGTAGCCTGGGAAGCGAATGGGCGAAAGACGCCGCCGGCTGGGAACGAAAGGTCCCGCAATTTACCGCCTCTGACGGCAAAGGCATGTTGAACCCGCAGGAAGTCATAAAGCTGCTCGACAAACTGACGGAGGGCAACGCGGTCGTGGCCACGGATGTCGGACAGCATCAAATCTGGACCGCTCACCACTACAGATTTTCCCGTCCCCGTTCATTCCTGACTTCAGGCGGACTCGGCACGATGGGCTTCGGCTTCCCCGCCGCCATCGGCGCGGCGATCGCCCTGGAGGGCGATGACCGGCCGATCCTGTGCGTGACCGGGGACGGGAGCTTTCAAATGAACCTGCAGGAATTAATGACCGCCGTCGACTACCGGCTGCCGGTTAAAATCGCCATCCTGAACAACGGTTATTTGGGCATGGTCCGGCAGTGGCAGCAGCTGTTTTATGAACGGCGTTATTCCTCCGTTCAAATTTCCTCGCCGGACTTTGCGGCCTTCGCGAACGCCTACGGGGTCCCCGGCTTTCGCGCGCAGACGGTGCAGGAGGTCGAACTTGCGATTCGCCAGGCGCTGGAAATTCCGGGCCCCGCGTTAATGGAGTTCAACGTCCGGGAAGAGCAGAACGTCTACCCGATGGTGCCGCCCGGAGAAAGCAACGACAAGATGCTGACGGGCGAAGGCGAGCTGTAGCTCCCGGTAGAAGCATGGCCCAGGCAGGCAAAACCGAAGTCCCCGGTGCTGCTGCACATGAAAGAAAGGGAAGGATTCTCGTAGTAGAACAGAAGAGGGGGAGTATGGGGTGGAAAGTTTACGGCCCGCCTTTAGAGTCAGGCTCTAACCTTAAAACAAGTTCGATAAGAACCTGACTCTAACAGCGGGTGGAGCCCCATACCCATCCTTCCGCTTGCGCTGAGCGTATGGGTTTGCACAGGCAAAGAACCTCGCCGGCGGCGAGGTTTTTCCTGGGCCGGGGCTCTTGCTGATTTATGGGCGCTGCGCTAACGCACTTCAGAGACCTTATCCGCCCATTTCCCGGTTATTTCCCAGCCTAACGGACCCGCATAACGCTATTTCGCGCTAAACGAGCTCACCTTGGCCAATCCGAGGTAAATAAAGCTCCTTCCCTCCTCTACCTGCACGTCGTCCTCTACCCCGCCGATTTTTTTAAATAATGCAAATAAGGGCTCCCCGAGAAGAACCGTCTTCGTCGGGAAAGCCCTTTTTGTCTTAGCCCAAGCTCGGCATGGTTCCAACGAACCCGCCTTGCCAGGCAACCGGCGTTATACACTCTGGCCGCGGCCGCCTTCCTCCTGCCACTTTAGCTCCCATTCCCGAAGTTTGGCCCGCCGGATTTTGTCGAGCTCGCGTTGCTTCTCTTCGCTAACGCCCAGCAAAAAATGCAGATGCGCCCCGATCACGAGAAAGGTAAAACCCGCCCAGACCGCGCCGAACAGCGATACCCAGCCAGCCCCTGGATCAAAGGAAATGAGCGGCAGCGCGTACACGAGCATCGCCAGCGCCAGAATCAAATAAACGACATGCTTCCATTTGTTCGGTTTCTTTACCGTCTTCATCTTTCGCAGCTCCTTCATTTCATAGATTAAGAGATTCGCACTCTCGCCTGTCCTCTTGTTCTCTTCTAATCTATGAAGGGAAACGAAAGAATATGAGAACCTTTTTAGGTTTTACATTCCCGCGCCGTACAAATGCTGCAGGCTGTCCGTAATGATCTTGTTGATGTCCTGGATAATGATGCTAAGCCGGCGTTCCGCGTCAAACAGACGGCGAATGTTCAGGTTCAGGCTCAGCGCCTCGAACTGCTTCTCCATCTGTTCCATTTCTTCGGGAGACGGCATTTCCCCCGCCATCATCCGCTGCTGCGCCGCGTTTTGGCGGACACGGAAATCGTCCAGCATCCGTTTGCCCTCCGGGTCGGCCTCTATAAGCTTCAACGCATCCGTAATTTCCGCCACTTCCGGGCTGTCCTTCAAGGCTGCCGCCAAATCATGCGCTTTGTCATAAATATTCATCCGTTTTCCTCCTAAAATTGGCCTTATTCAAAAATTTATGCTTTCTTCGGAAAAATAATTTTGGAACGCTAGCTAACATAAGAACAAAAAATGCCGCTAATGGAGATGAACAGGTTCATATCCGGACAATAAGTACATAAATTCCACTAGCGTTGCATAAAACCTAACGCGAATAATCAAATATTAGTTAAATATGGGTAATTATGATCATTTTTCATGGAAAAAGCATAAAAAATCTCCTATTGTAAAGAGGTAGGTACGTTGTCCATAACTCTCTACAAAAGGAGACC